>OIWT01000151.1_pt1 | contig 97899 bp, 63 predicted proteins | sample 1587701 | NCBI WGS metagenome assembly OIWT01 (sample SAMEA3888904, study PRJEB22519) | human gut metagenome | biome: human gut; feature: human-associated habitat; material: faeces | place: Denmark | collected 2009
CTCGGCAAAACCGCAAACTTCGTTTGCTTTTGCGCTCGGCTTGCACTATCTTTGTTCGAAAATTCCCGGCAATGCGTCGCAAACTCATCATCGGCCTCTGCATTCTCGTCGTACTGCTCGCAGGCATCGGCATCTACCTCCGCAACGGTTTTTACGGAAACTGCGTACTGGAACGACGGTCGCTCTACGTGCGGTCGGGATCGGAGTACCGCACGCTCGAAGATTCGCTCGACGCCGCGATCGCACACACCGCCTTCTTCCGGTTCTACGCCCGCCATATCGAACTCGACCGGTCGTTCAAACCCGGGCACTACGTGCTGGAACCGGGAATGAACATCGTACAAGTGGCACGTATGCTCAAACTGGGATTGCAGACGCCCGTGCGGGTGACGATCAATAACGTCCGCACCCCCGCACAGCTTGCCGGCAAGCTGGCGCGGCAGATCGAGGCCGACTCAGCGACGATCGTCGGCGCGCTGACCGATCCCGCGACGGCGAGGAAAGCGGGCTTCGATTCGGTGACGCTCTTTTCCATGTTCATCCCCGACACCTACGAATTCTATTGGACGGTTTCGCCGGCGCAGTTCATCGAACGGATGCGGCGCGAATACGACCGCTTCTGGACGCCGCAACGCGACGCGAAGCGCCAGCGCAGCGGATTGTCGCGCCTCGAAGTGATGACGCTCGCCTCGATCGTCTACGAGGAGACCCGCCAGAGCGACGAAATGCCCCGTATCGCGGGCGTCTACATCAACCGCCTGCGCAAAGGCTGGCCCTTGCAGGCCGACCCGACGGTCAAATACGCCTTGCAGGAGTTCGGACTGCGGCGCATCCTGCACCGGCACCTGAAATATCCGTCGCCCTATAACACTTATATAAATAAAGGCCTGCCGCCGTCGCCGATCTGTATGCCGGGACGCAACGCCATCGACGCCGTACTCGATTTCGAACGACACGATTACATGTTCTTCTGCGCACGCCCCACGTTCGACGGCTACCACGACTTCGCACGCACGCTCCGCGAACACAACGCCAACGCCCGCGCCTATTCGGCCGAGCTGAACCGCCGGAAGATAAGGTAATTCCTTCGAAAACAAGAAGACGGCACGCATCCGCCTCCGACCGGGAAACCGTTTTTTCGACCGCATCCCAACCTCCGCCTCGGCAAAATGCGGACAAGTTTGCTTTTGCCCTCGCTTATTCGTATCTTTGGCGTCTTAGATACTCCGTCTCGGCATAATCAAGCTAACGCTTGCTTCTGCGCTCGACTTTTCGTATCTTTGCCGACGTATGATCCTGCGCATCTATCCTCAGAATCCCGCCGAACGGGAGATACGGCGTGTCGTCGAAGCCTTGGAGCGCGACGGCGTGGTCGTCTACCCCACCGATTCGGTCTACGCCTACGGCTGTTCGCTCCGCTCAGCACGCGGTCTGGAACGACTGCGCCAACTCAGCGGCAAACAGACCGGTGAGTTGAGCATCATCTGCGACGGCATCTCGCGGGCGGCGGAATATTGCCGGGTGGACAACGCCGCGTTCAAGATTCTCAAACGCAATCTGCCGGGAGCGATCACCTTCCTGCTCGACGCATCGTCGCGGATGCCCGACAAGGCGCTGCAACGCCGCAAGACGATCGGCGTGCGCATCCCCGACAATGCGATTCCGCGGACGATCGTCGAACAGCTGGGGTGCCCGCTCATCACCGCATCGCTCAAAAGCGACGACGACGCGGAGTACATGACCGACCCCGAACTGATCCACGAACGTTACGGCCGCGAAGTGGCGCTGGTCGTGGACGGGGGATACGGTTCGATCGTGCCCACCACGGTGGTCGACCTCACGCAGGAAGAGCCCGAAATCGTGCGGCAGGGTGCGGCGGAACTCAACTGACGGACATAATGACACGATCCAATTCAATATGAACCAGACGAATTTTTGGAACGACGCCGCGAAGTACGGTGCCGTCATCGGCGGCGCATCGGCCGTCTGCTCGTTGCTGGGAGACGCCACGGGAGCGGGATTTTTCGGACTCATCGGACTGGCCCTCTACATCGGGCTGCTCTTATACTACACACGCAAACGGGCGACATCCCGCTCGACACGCGAGGAGGAGTACGGATACGGCAGGCGGTTGGGATTCATCGTCGCCATGGCGCTCTTCGTGGGCGTTATCAACGCCGCCTATACGATCTTGGCCAGCCGCATCCTCTTCACGGACAAATATGCCGAACTCTACGAACAATCGTTCGCGCTTCTCTCGAAAACGGGGTTGTATACCGGCGAAATGATCTCCCAAATGGCCCTGATGGTGCAGTCGCCTCTTTGGATCACCTTCTCGTCGGTCGCCGGACAAGCCCTGCTCGGCCTGCTGTTCGGACTGGTGCTCGCCGCCCTCGCACAGCCCCGGCAACGATTCGACAACAATACGGAGGAGTAACCGGATGGAGAAGCGATTGGACATCTCGGTGGTCGTGCCGCTCTACAACGAGGAGGAGTCGCTCCCCGAACTGACGGCCTGGATCGACCGCGTAGCACGCGAAAACGGCCTCTCTTACGAAATCGTCTTCGTCGACGACGGCTCGACCGACGGCTCGTGGGAGACGCTCGAACGCCTCAAAGAACACTATCCCGCCCTGCGGGCGATCGGGTTCGCCCGCAACTACGGCAAGTCGGCCGCACTCTACTGCGGATTCGCCGCCGCCGAAGGCGACGTGGTCTTCACGATGGACGCCGACTTGCAGGACTCGCCCGACGAAATTCCCGACATGCGCCGCATGATCCTCGAAGAGGGCTACGACATGGTTTCGGGATGGAAACTCAAACGTCACGACCCGATCGGCAAACGCTGGCCCAGCAAATTCTTCAACTGGACGGCGCGCACCGTATCGGGCATCAAACTCCACGACTTCAACTGCGGACTGAAAGCCTACCGCCGCAAGGTGGTCAAGTCGATCGAAGTCTACGGCGAGATGCACCGCTACATCCCGATCCTGGCCAAGGAGGCCGGATTCCGCCGCATCGGCGAGAAGGTAGTCTGCCACAGGGCGCGCAAATACGGCTCCTCGAAGTTCGGCATGGAACGCATGGTCAAGGGCTACCTGGACCTGATTACGGTCTCGTTCCTTTCGCATTTCGGCCGGTCGCCGATGTACTTTTTCGGCGGGTTGGGAACGCTCATGTTCCTGCTGGGCGGCTGCTCGACGATCTGGATCATCGCCGCCAAGCTCTACAAGCAGGCGCACGGCCTGCCGCTGCGGGCCGTCACCGAGCAGCCGCTCTTCTATCTTTCGATGCTTCTGGTCATCCTCGGCGTGCAGTTTTTCCTGGCCGGTTTCCTGGGCGAGCTGATCGACCGCAACGCCTCCGACCGCAACAAATACCTGATCGACAAGAATATCTGACAAACAGACGATTATGATACAACGTATTCAGACACTCTATCTGCTTCTGGCCGCAGGACTGGTAGCCTGCGCCGCGTTCCTGCCCCTGGCCTCGTTCGCCAGCGGCGGCGAAGAGTTCCGCCTTTACGCCTTCGGACTGCGGACGGCGGACGGCGAAACCGTGCAATCGACCCTCTACATGGGCATCCTGCTGGCATTGGCGTTGGTGCTGCCGCTGGCGACGATCTTCCTGTTCAAGCGCCGTATGCTGCAATTCCGGCTCGGCGTGGTGGAGATGATCCTGCTGCTGGGCGCACAGATCGTAATGGGCATCTACTATTTTCTCAGCTACCGCCTCTTCTCTTCGTTCGAATTCCACGCCCAGAGCGTCAAACTGCCACTGGTGCTGCCGCTCATCGCCATGATCTTCACCTATCTGGCCGTCCGTGCCATTTTCCGGGACGAACTGATGATCCGTTCGATGGACCGCATCCGCTAAGAAAATATACGACCGTCTGCGATGCCGACCCCTTTCCCGACGGGTCGGCATCCGCTTTGTTTCCGCCTGAAAAGAAAAATCCGTCCGGAAAGAGCCAAAAAACATTACACTTTTTCATACTTTCAGCTAAAAATATATCGATTTTTAATTGGTTATTCCGATAAAAGACCATAACTTTGATTGAAAATCCACTTTATAAAACGGATACGAAAAGCCATAAAATCATATTCACACTTAATTCAAATTCATTATGAAGCAATTAAACATTTGGAAAACATCGTTTTACACGATGCTGGCGATCGCCGCCGGGGCGTTCACGGCATGTGTGGACGACGATGTCGACAAACAGGCTCCCACGCTGGAACTATCGGAGGAGGCCGTCGCCTTCACCGGAACGGCTACCGAAGACGCGACCGTTACGGTGAGGAGCAACCGTCAATGGACGGTCGCCTACGAGGACGAAGAGACCCAAAAGGAGTGGATGTATTTCAAAGTCTCCGGCAACGAGGTCTCCGAGGGCATCTACAACGGCGACGGTACGGTCAAGATCACCGTCGGCGAATCGGCGCAGCCCCACATGGGCCGTCTGATTTTCACGCTGAGCAACAGCTACGGCGAACTCTACCGGAAATACCTGACCGTCACGCAGGGCAACTACGTTCCCCCGACGGTCGGCGCCGTCGGCAAACTGGTCGAGTACATTCTGGGCAACAGCGACCTGAGCGGCGCCGTCGGCTCGGACAAGGCCATGCCGCTCCAATACAGCGAGTCGACGATCGAGGCGGTCATCCTGGCCAACGACGCGGCGGGCAACAACAACCGCAAACTCTACGTGGGCGACAACAACGGCCTCGAACGGTCGGCCATCGTTCTCTACGGTGCCGATTTCGCCATGGCCAACGACCCCGTAACGAAGTATCCCGCAGGCCGTAAGGTCACGCTCAATCTCGAAAACGCGAAATACTACGCATTCAACAACGTGCGCCAGCTGACCGACGTCGTCGTCACCGTAGGCGACGAAGAGGTCGAGCTGGTCGTTCCGTCGCTTTCGGTCGAAAAATTCAATACGGGCGACTATCAGGCGCAGTACGTGAAACTGAACAACATGACGCCCGCCCAGTCGTTCGTCGGCAAGCCGTGGACGGCAACCGAAAGCCAGTCGGTAACACTCAACGACGCTTCGGGCAAGACACTGACCGTCTACATGAACAAGGCGCAGTTCGCCACCGGATTCGCCGACATGTACGTGGCCGACAAGACCGGCACGATCTACGGCGTGGCCGAAACCTATCGCGAAAACGCACAGCTCATCCCGACCAAAAAGACCGATATCGCGGCTCTAAGCACGGATCAGGGGGGGGGTACGGATCCCGACCCGACGCCGGGCGACGCGATCTACTATGAATCCTTCGGTACGGCCGACGTATCGGACAAACCGCTTATCGCCGACTATACGGGCTGGGCGAAAACCGGTTCGGGTGCAGGCGAAGTCTCCTACACCGGCGAGGGCAATATGTCGATCCGCACCAGCGGAAAACTCAGCGCCGGCTACGACGGTGCTTCGGGCAAGAACAAAGCGTTCTTCGGAACGAACAATCCCGCCTTAATCATCAACAAGATCAAACTCGACGGAGCACAGGATCTGCAACTCACCTTCGGTGCACAATATTCGAAAACGATCGACTATGATGCCGGTCTCTACGACAACGAGTTCAAACCGGAGAAATTCCACCTCGCTCTGAGTGCCGACGGCACCAGCTGGACGACAGTCGAGTACACCTATGCACAGGCCGACGAGTTCTGGGTATTCGCCACCTCGAAATTCAAGCTGAAAAACAAAGCGGCCTATCTCTACGTGAAATATGCAGTCGATGAAGCATCGGTATTCGCTATCGACGACGTGACGCTCGCCGAAGGCGAAGGCGGCACCGAAGTCGATCTGGGCGAAGGCGGCGAAGAACCCGAACCCACGCCGGGCGAAGCGATCACGGTGAACGAACTCTACCGGCTCGCCGAAACGGTTACGGGCAAGGACAAGCTCGTGATCGACGCCGAAAACAATCGCACGCTCGAAGCGGTCGTCGTAACCGACGTCGACGGCGGCAATGTTTCGGCCAATAACCTGATGGTAATGACCGAAGGCGCGACACAAGCCAAGAACGGTATCCTGCTGTTCAGCAGCGGCCAATACACCAATCCCAAAGATCCCGCATTCCCGTTCAAGTCGGGCGACAAGGTTCGTTTCACGCTTGTGAAAGGATTGGCCAAAGTGGCTAATTTCTCGAACTGCTACGAGGTAACCTGCGAATCGAGCGATGCAGCCACGTGGCTGACGGCCGAAGTAATCGGCAAGGCGCAACTCACCCCTGTCCCGCTCACATCGATCGACAATCTGATCGATTATCAGGGCATGCTCGTCACGGTCAAGAACGTCACTTCGCCCGCAACGGCCGGTAATTGGGCTGTGGGTACCACCACGTTCAAGGTCGGTTCGTCCGATCTGACCGTCTACGTGACACAGGACGCCGCCGGATTCGCAGGCAAGCAATACGCGGCTTCGAAAACGGGCGATCTGACCGGTTATGTCTCCCTCTATAAAGGCGCCGTACAGCTTTGTCCGCGCAACATGACCGATGCAGCCGCCTTCGCCGAGGGCGGCACGGATCCCGAACCCGCGGATCCGGCGCACATCGTGCTCGATTTCAGTGTCGGAGCATCGATCTTTACGCCGGCATTACCCGACAAGGAAGCTCAATCCAAGACAGGCAGCTATCTGTTCGACGGAAACTATGCCTTCAACATCTCCGCAAGCAACATCTTCTATTGGTTCCAGAATCCGTACGAAGACAGTCCGGGTTATGGCACGAAGAGCCTCTTCATCGGTAAAGCGGGTTCGTACATCGAACTACCCGCTATCGCCGACAAAGCGCTGACAAAAGTTATCATATCCGCAGCAAAGGGTGCTGGCGCTTATTCGATAGCTATTACTGACGCCGCAGGAACCCCCGTTCAGGGCGGCCAGGCACAGGAAGTCACCAAGCAAGAAGGAGGTGAATATACCTACACGCTGAGCAATACGGCAAACGCCACGGCCTACCGCATCGCAGTCACAACCGCAGGAAATGCCCAACTCGCCAAGATCGAACTCTTCTACGGCGAGGGAGGCGGCAGCACGCCCGTGCAGCCCACGCTGAGCGTCAATCCGACCTCGCTGTCGTTCGCGGCGAAGGATCAGGCCAAGACGATCGCCTGCACCGTGGCTAACGCCGACGGTTACACGGTAGGCGCCTCGTCCTCCGACCCGGCCAACTTCGCCGCATCGGCAGCGGGCACGACCGTCACGGTCACCCCGACCGAGAACACCGGCAGCGCACGCAACGCCACGGTCACGGTCTATCTGACCAACGACGGCGGCGCGACCAAAGTCGCAGCGAAGACCGTCGCCGTCACGCAGGCTGCCGCCGGCGGTTCGGAACCAGCAGGCGATACCTACGACAAGATCACGAAAGTGGCCGAGCTCGTCAACGGCATGACGGGTTTCATCGGCTGCGAGCCGGGCGGAACTTACGGTCTTCAACTGGTTACGGGATTCGCCGCTTACGGTCAAGGATTCACCGCCGCTTACACGTATGACGAAACCAAAAAGACACTGTCGCTGACAAGCGGTAATTATACAGCTATCGAATTCACGTTCGAAGCCGTAGCCGACGGATTCAACATCAAGCAGGGCGACAAATACCTGATCGGTACGGGCATTATCGACAACGGAAAGCCCAAACAGGGACTCGTTTTGGCCGATGCTCCGGCACAGCCCTGGACATTCACGGAGGATGCCAGTGGCGTAATCGCCACGACGAGCGCATCGGGAACGGTAGACGGACAGGCATTCAACTACCCCGCCATCTATATGATGTGCGCAAACAGCGCATCGAGCCGGTTCCTGCGCCCTTATGTACAAGCATCCTACGGCAAAGGATTCTGCTTCTTCAAGAAAAACTGAGTTGACAACGATCGCCGGCGGGTAACGCCGCCGGCGATTCCTATCCGTTTCGAATGACTATGCAGACACACCTCCTCCGACAGTGGCTCCGACTCGCGGTCGCGGCCGTCGCAGTATTTTTCGCCGCCTGCGGCGACAGCGACGGCGATGCGGCGACAGCCCGTGTGGAGTCGTGCGAACTGGAACGGTCGTCGATCGTCGGCGGCCAGATCGCAAGCGGCGAGGAGACCGCTTCGCTCCGCGTGATCGTCGAGGTCTCCGGCAGCGGACAGCTGAACTACACGGCTACGATCACCAGCGGCGACTGGCTTTCGCTGAGCGCCCGCGACTTTTCGGCCGCAGGGCGGCAGCGGCAAGGGACGGTCGACAGCGGCGAGAACCTGCTGTTCTTCTACTACAAGGCCAACGCCTCGGCGCAAAGCCGCATAGCGACCTTCACGATCGCTTTCGACGACGGTTCGGCACCCTACGACTTCGAGCTGACGCAGCTGGCGCCCAATGCGACCGACAATCCCTACGACACGCCGAAACAGTGGCCCGAGCTGCCTGCCGGCAAGGAGGAGGCGGACTATATCTATGCGGCCCACTATGCCAAGATGAACCTGAAAACCGTGCGCAACTACTCGCTCTGCTTCGACAAGAAACTGCGCGTGGCGCATTGGGTGGCCTATCCGCTGCACGCTTCGTACATCGGATCGCTGGATCGCAGCGAAGCATGGGCGCCCGATCCGAAGATTCCGCAGCAGTACCAGCCTGCGCTCTGGCTGGGCGGTTATCAGAACGGCAACGTCTACAACCGCGGTCACCAGATTCCGTCGAAAGACCGCACGACCGTCGAGGAGATGAACAAGCAGACGTTCTACGCATCGAACATGACGCCGCAGCGCGGCCAGTTCAACCAAAACATGTGGGCAGCGCTCGAAGCAAAAGTCCGCAGTTACGTCTGCCCGGATACGCTCTACGTCGTCACGGGATGTTATTTCGCCAACCTTGACGAATCGACGAAAGACAAGGCCGGAAACGTCTGTCCGGTTCCCACGAACTACTTCAAGGTGCTGTTGCGCACGCGCGACGGCGCGACCGGCAAGCGGATCGCCGACTGCAAGGCCTCGGAACTGAAAGCCATCGGATTCTGGGTCGCCAACGAAAACGGGCAGCAGCTCGGCAGGCAACTTTGCCGCAGCGTGGCGGAGATCGAGAAAGAGACGGGATTTACCTTCTTCCCCGACGCCGACACCTCGGTCAAGGCACAGAACAGCCCCGAACAATGGGGATTTTAACCGCGTTTTCGACAAGCCGAGCGCAGCACCGGACGCCGTCCGAGCCATGCCGGGACGAGAAAACGAAGAATGAAATTCAACAATTCGAATCATGAGAAAGAAACTGATAATCACAGCGGTGCTGGCGTCGGTCATGGTGATGTGCTTCGCGCAGAAGCCCCACAAGATCATGTTCTACAACATGGAGAACTTCTTCGACACCATCGACGATCCCGAAACCAACGACGAAGAGTTCCTTCCCGACGGTGCGAAGCGGTGGAATACGGCCAAGTACGACAAGAAACTCCGCAACATGGAGCGCGTGTTGTTCGACATCGCCGCCATCGACCGCAACTATCCGGCGGTGATCGGCGTCTCGGAGATCGAGAACCGCTCGATCCTGGAAGACATCGCATCGACGCGCAAGCTCCTTCCGGCACGTTATGCGATCTGCCACTACGACTCGCCCGACCTGCGCGGCGTGGACGTGGCGTTCCTCTACCGTCCGGATGTCTTCAAACTCGAAGGCAGCGCCGACATCCCCGTGCGGATCGCCTCGCTGCCCAACTGGCGCACGCGCGGCATCGTGACGATGTGGGGAACGATCGACGACGAGCCCTTCCTCTTCATGGTCGCGCACTGGCCCTCGCGGCTGGGCGGGCAGGCGGCATCGGCCTTCAAGCGCAACGCCGCGGCCGAACAGATGCGTGCGATCGCCGACTCGGTGCTCAAAGTCAACCCCGCCACCAAGATCGTGGCCATGGGCGACTTCAACGACGATCCGACCGACGAGAGCGTCGAAGTCCATCTGGGCGCCAAGGCCAAGATCAAGGAGTTGCAGCCGGGCGATTTCTACACGCCCTTCGCCGACATGCTCAAAGCCGGTCTGGGAACGCTCGCCTACCGCGACGCATGGAACCTCTTCGACAATATCGTCGTTTCGGAGAACCTCGCTACCGGCTCCGCCGGCAAACTGAAACTCATCAAGGACCCGTACAAAAAGACCAAATTCTACGGCAATATCTTCAAACCCTCCTACCTCATCCAGCAGGAGGGGCAGTATAAGGGTTATCCGCTGCGTACCTTCGTAGGCAACAATTTCCAGGGCGGATTCTCGGACCACCTGCCGGTATTCATCTACATTGCCAAATAAATCGATTCATTATGAAAATAAAGCATTTACTCACATTGCTTCTGACGATGGCGACGCTCCCTGCCCTCGCACAAGGCAGCGGCATCAAGGGAAAAGTCGTCTCTCGCGGCGACCGCGCGGCCATCGAGCAGGTGAAGATCACCCTCACCCCCGGCGAACGACAGGCGACCTCCGACGCCGAGGGGCGGTTCCGGTTCGACGACGTGGCTTCGGGCGACTACACCCTCACGTTCGAAGCCGACGACTACGAACCGCTCGAAATCAAGGTTCGCGTGGACAAGCTCACGAAAGACGTCCGTTCGATCGCGCTGGTACCCGTCTATACCGAGGCGTTCGACGACTCGATCTTCGCGGAGTTCGACACCGAGACGGCCAACGACACGCAGTCGCTGCCCTCGTCGCTCTCCTCGTCGAAAGACGTCTTCAACAACATCGCCTCCTACAAGTTCGGCGAGATGCGTTTCAACCTGCGCGGTTACGATTCGCAGTACACCAACGTCTATTTCAACGGCATCCGCCTCAACGACGCCCTGACGGGCTACACGCCGTGGTCGCTATGGAGCGGTCTGAACGACGCCACGCGCAATCAGGAGAATACCACCGGTTTGCAGGCCGCCGACTACGGACTGGGCGGCATCGGCGGGACGACCAACATCAACGCCACGGCCTCGCAGATCCGCAAGGGTCTGCGCGTGAGCCTGGTCAACGGCAATTCGATGTACCGTTTCCGTGCGATGGTCTCCTACGCCTCCGGTCTGCTCGACAACGGCTGGTCGTATGCCTTCTCCGTATCGACGCGACAGGGCGGCAACGACTGGGTCAACGGCATCTACTACAACTGCTTCGGCTACTACGGATCGGTGGAGAAACGCTTCAACGAACGCAACCGGCTGGCATTCACGATCCTCGGCGCTCCGACCGAGCGCGGCGCGCAGCAGGCTTCGACGCAGGAGGTCTACGACCTGGTCGGCAACAACTACTACAATCCCAACTGGGGTTATCAGGACGGCAAGAAACGCAACGCCCGCGTGCGCAACAACCACGAGCCGCTGATGGTCGTCAACTACACCAACACGCCCGACGACCGCACGAAGATCGACGCAGCGGCCTCGTTCCGCTTCGGTACGAACGGTTACTCGGCCCTCACGTGGAAGGGCGGTGCCGACCCGCGTCCCGACTACTACCGCAACCTGCCCAGCTACTACATGGCCAACAACCAGTTCTCGAATGCGGCCCAGATCGCCGAGCTGTGGCGTACGAGCTACGACACCCGTCAGATCAACTGGGACCGGCTCTACGACACCAACTACCGCGGCGAGATCGACGAAGGGACCTACGGCGCCGGACACCGCTCGAACTACATGATCGAGGAGCGCCACACCGACCAGCTCGACCTGAACCTCACGGCGCAGATCGCCCGCACGTTCCGCGACAATTCGCGCCTCGTCGCAGGCATCCTCTACCGCTGGAACCGCACCGAATACTACGACAAGGTGAAAGACCTGCTGGGCGGCGACTACTGGGTGGACATCGACAAGTTCGCCGAGCGCGACTTCGTGGGTGAGGAAGAGAAGCAGAACGACCTCCACTACTACTACGAGCACGGCCACGCCCGCCGCGTGGAGGAGGGCGACAAGTTCGGTTACGACTACTACGCCAACATCCGTCAGGCCAAACTATGGGCGATGTACAACTTCAACATCGCCGGACTGGACGGCACGATCGGCGGCGAAGTGGGCCAGGTGACGATGTGGCGCGACGGCCGCTACATGAAGGGCACCTACCCCTCCAACTCGTTCGGCAACTCCGAGGCGCTCGACTACTTCACCTATCAGGCCAAACTGAACCTCGCCTACCGCTTCTCGGCGGCGCATTCCGTGGAATTCAATGCCGTGGCGTTGCAGAATGCCCCCACGTTCCAGAACTCCTTCATCTCGCCGCGTACGCGCAACGAGGTGACGCCGGGTCTCAAAGCCGAGAAAATCTGGGGCGTCGACGCATCGTACAACCTCAGCTACCGCGGCATCAAGGCGCGTCTGTCGGGTTACTACACCATGATCCACGACCAGACCGACATCATCTCCTACTACGACGACCTGCAATCGACGTTCGTCAACTTCGCCATCAGCGGCATCGACAAGAAGTTCTTCGGTCTGGAATTCGGTATGACCGTTCCGCTCTACATGGGTCTCAGCCTGAACGGGGCGGTAAGCGTCGGGCAGTACACCTACGACTCGAACCCCACGTTCGTACAGCTGGCCGACAACAGTTCGAAAATCCTCTCGGACGTCGACAGCAGCATCGTCTACTGGAAGGACATGCGCGTGGAGAGCACGCCGCAGACGGCCGTCAACGTCGGCCTGTCGTACCGCAGCGACAACAACTGGTTCGCATCGGCCGACCTGAATTTCTACGACAACAACTACCTGTCGATGAACCCGCTGTTCCGCACCGACGAGGTACTGCGCGCCGGAGCGACCAACGCCGAGACTGCCGAGATGATCCGCACGATGCGCGCACAGGAGAAATTCGACTCGGCCTTCGTACTCAACGCCAGCCTCGGCAAGAACTGGTACATCAAGCGCAACTACACGCTCGGTTTCAGCCTCGAAGTGAAGAACATCCTCAACAATCAGGATATCAAGACGGGCGGCTACGAGCAGATGCGTCTGAACAAGATCAAGGCCGACGAGTCGAACACCAGTCTGGTGACCTCCTACGAACGGTTCGATCCGAAATATTTCTACATGTTCGGGACAACCTATTACCTGAACGTCTATTTCCGTTTCTAACGGCTGACCATTTCGTCAAACCGAGCGCAGAGCCGAACGAAGTCCGGGATATGCCGAGGCGGGAAATGGCACATGAAAACAAACGAATTAAAGAGCAAGAATTATGAACAACATCCTGAAAATAGCCCTGACGCTCGCCGTCGGAATCGTTCTGGCCGGTTGCTACAACGATTTCGACAATCCGGCGCCGGCAAAGGTCTACACGGACAAGGACTTCACGGAGACGGGCGCCGAGATCATTTCGATCAAGGACCTGAAAGCGAAATTCTACGAGAAATGGGGCCATGACGCCAACGGTCTCGGCCGCCGCGTGGTGATCGAGGACGACGTCGTCATCAAGGGCAAGGTCATCTCGTCCGACGCCGAGGGCAACGTCTACAAGTCGCTCTACATCTACGACGGCGAACAGGCCATCGAGCTGCGCCTCATGAACGACAACTACGTCAACTATCCGCTGGGACAGATCGTCTACGTCAAGGCGCAGGGGCTTTCGCTGGCCAGTTACCGCTATATGCTGAGTCTGGGTGCCGCGCCCGCGCTCGAACCGGACGGCACCTTCCCCAACGACACTCCAAGCGAGCACGATTTCTCGGCTTCGGGCAACTCGAACATCCCCACCACGGAGATGGTTCAGCAGTATGTCTACCGCGGCGAACTCGACACGATCACGGAGGCCGACGTCACGGTCGTCGACAAGGACAACTACAAGACCGTACTCAACGACGACCTGCTGGGCTGTCTGATCCGTTTCGAGGGGCTTCGCAGCAGCTATACGACCGTCGACAGCAACACCTACCCCAACTATCTGGAAAACGTCAACGGCGTCTACACCAACAAGTACTATCAGGACGAGGGGCTGCCGATCACGTGGGCCTACAATTACGACAACACCAAGTACTACGGCTCGTCGCTCTTCACCTACGAGACGACGCCCACGTCGCTCGAATCGGGCAGCTACGTCGTCCGCGTCAGCGGCTATGCACGGTTCGCCCTCAAAGAGCTGCCCGCCGACAACGCCATGGTGAACATTACGGCCATTTACACGAAATACTCGTCCCGCACGGGCGGGTTCATCACCTACCAGCTGCTCGTCAGCAGCTACAAGGACATCGAGGAGCTGTAACTCCCGACGTCCGACGTCAACCGAACCGGAAGCCTTCCAGCTTCCGGTTTTTTCGTTTTTCGGCCGAGAAGCCCGTTCATCCCCATAGATTTTTAACAATCAGTACGGTTTTCGAAGCATTCGACAAGAAAAAAGTCGAAATTCGGAGCGAACGAAACGACTTTTTCAGTAACTTCGCAGTTGTATACAACACTTTAATTTCTACACACATGACTACTAATTACAAAACCCCGTTTCAGCAGGGGGGGGGGAAATTACGAAGCCCCGGAGCTGACAATCGCAACCGTATCGATTGAAAAAGGATTCGCGGCCACGGAACCCAACTCCAACGCGCCGCTCGAAGACGAATCTTACGAGTAACCGAAAAAAGTTTCCCGTCATGAAAAGATTCGTCCAATTTCTGGGAGCCGCGACTCTGCTGCTCTCCTTTACCCAATGTTCGGAAGACGCGACGACCGACTCCGCACCTTCCGTACAAGGTTCCGTCAAACTGACCGCATCCATCAACGAAACCCGAACCGAACTCTCCGGCAACGACGTCCTCTGGAAATCGAACGACCGCCTCGGACTGTTCTGCGGTACGAAGTTCGTCAACGCACCCTTCACGACGACGACCGGCGGCACCACTTCGGCCGATTTCACGGGCGATCCGACCGATCCCTCGGGTTCCGAGGCCGAGGTATTCTACGCCTACTATCCCTATTCCGCCCATGCGGTGCTGGAAGGCAGCGTCGTATCGGGACTCTCGATCCCCGCTGTGCAGACCTTCGCTACGAAAAGCTTCGCCACCGAACTCTGCCCGATGGCCACGTCGGGCGCCGATTACAGCCGTCTGGCATTCCGCACGATAGGCACCGTACTCAAATTCCAGGTGACGGGGCAGAAGAACGTGACGAAAATCGAACTGACCGGCAACGACGGCGAAGCGCTGGCCGGCGATTACACGATCGATTTCGTCGGAGAGACCCCCGAAATGAAGTTCTCCGGTACGGAGACGACGCTTACGCTCACCTGCTCCGAACCGGTTGCGCTGAACGACGCCTCGGCGACGGAGTTTTATTTCGTGCTGCCGGCCGGCATCGAGTTCACGAAGGGTATCACCGTAAAGGTATACACCGACGACAACGCCGAACCGATGGTCAAAGAGTACGCCTCACCGCTCACGACACGCCCCAACAAGCTCGTAACGGTCAAAGCGTTCACCTATTCGGTTCCCGTCACTTCGATCGAGGAAGCCAACGAAGCGTTGTCTAAGGGAACGTCGGGAGTGACGATCACCTCCACGACCGACCTGACGGCACCTTCGACCCTCGAAATTCCCAATGCGTTCGGACACGGAACCTCCACGTCGGTCGAGATCGAACAACCCGTTTCGACCGACCTGACGATCTCGGAGAAGACGACTTCGGACAAGGAGCTTCCCGAGACGCTCTCGGTGGAGATGGAGACCACGGCTTCGCTGATCGTCGACACGCCCAACCTGACCGTTTCGCTCGAAGGCACCTATACGACCGTCGAAGCCACCACGGCCGAAAACACGCTGATCGTAGCCAAAAATACGGTCATCGAGACGCTGACCGTCAAAAAGGGAAACGTCAAGATCTACGGAACCGTCGGGGAGATCGTCAATGAAGGGACGGGCAAGATCATCCGCTGCATCGACGCCCAGGATGAGGTCGAACGCACGCTCGCCGACACCCGCTGCGACCATATCCTGATCGAGAAACCTGCCGGAACGCTCGATTTCGGCGGAGGGACGACGACCAAGCAGATCTGCGTCGAAGCCAGCGTGACGATCGCCAACCTGATCGTATCGCCCGAAAAGGAGCACCCCGTAATGGTCTCCGGCGATAACGTCAAACTGACGCTCGACGGCGTGAAACTCGTCTGCAACGCAGCGAAAACCTATGCCGTAAACTGCCTGGACGGAGCAAATCCCGACGTAACCCTTTCGAACTCCGAAATCATCGCACTGGGTACCGACTGCCGTGCCGTCAGCGTCGTCAACACCCGTGCGACGAGCGACACGTCCTACATCACGTTCGACAACACGCAGGCACGCACGTCGCAGACGGCGATCGGAAACCGCGAATACACGGCCGATGAAATCAAGTACTTCACCTCGCGCGTGGCCGACGGCAACTATTATCCGCGCGGCATCTCCGTCGGTTCGACGGGCGGCAAGGTGAACATCGCCCTGCGGAACAACTCCTGCATCGAAGGATTCTTCTACGGCATCAATATCGCCGGAATCACCGAACCGGTCGACGTCGCGATCGACGACTCACGGCTCGACGGCCGCGCCGCCCTCAACGTCCACGGCCAGAAATGCATCTTCCGCGTCAACCGTTCGACGCTCGTGGGCCGCAACTATTTCGGCGGCCCGACGGAGGACTTCGCCACGGTCGTCCTGGATCGTGCCGTCGCAACGTCCCACAGCAATACGGTGACGGTCGCCGACTCCGAAATCTACTCCTACAACAAACCGCAGACGGCGACCAACCACCAGTATTCCATCGACATCCGCTCGCTGCACAACACCGTCGAGCTGAAAGGCTCCACACGGCTGATCGAAGTCGGATCGACGGAATACCCCGCCCGCCTGAACTTCATGGTTTGCTACGATAATTCGACGGACAACGTCGTCAACGTCGATCCGGGTGTGACCGTATCGGGAAAAGAGGGGGCCAAAGTGCTTCCGGCAACGGTCTGGGACGGCAGCTCAGTTTATGCACCGGCCGCCGATGCCGACGGCGACTACCCCATTTACGAAGCGGCCGAGTTGAAATGGATCGCCGACCAGATCAACAGCGGCAATTACCTCTACCTCGAAGCCAAGGGGCGTTATGCACAGGTTTACCTGATGAACGACATCGACCTGAACAACAAGCCGTGGACACCGATGGGCTGCCAGAACCACTCCTATACACTGAGCGGCGTCGACAAATGCGCCTTCTACGGCGAATTCCACGGAACGGGCCACACCGTCTCCAACCTCAACGTCGACATCGTTGCCGACGCCAAAGGATTCATCGGCAAGACGTTGGGCAAGGAGGCGTCGATCAAGGAGCTGACGCTGAAAAACGTAGCGATCCCATTGAACGACGATGCCGAGATTCAGGGAAAATGGGTCGGAGCGCTGGTCGGCTGCATGGGCGGCGATACCAATGTCTCGGACTGCCATGTCGAAAACGTGACGATCCACGCCCCGGGCATGTATCGCATAGGCGGGCTGGTCGGCGTATGGACGAATACCTCGCGGCAGAATGCGACGGCGACGGTCGAGAACTGTTCGGTAAAGGACGCCACGCTCACGGCAGGATACGCCATCGGCGGTTTCATGGGTACGATTCAACCCCAGAAGCCTGCGGCGGGCTACAATACGATCCGAAATTGCAGCGTCGAGAATATCTCGATCACGCATAAAGACCAGTATTGCTGGGGAGACGACCCGAACTATGCCGCATACTATCCCGAGACCGGTCATTATTGTTACAGCTCGGCACCCTTCGCCGGCGACGTGAACAACGTCAATTTGGAAAAATGTACCGTCGGCGGCTCCTGCACCATCGCCGATGCCGACGGCCACAACACCTACATGTCGGCAACGTGGACCAAACTGCCCTACATGGGCGAAGTCGGCGGAAACGCCTGCATCGACGGCGTGAAAGTTTCGGCCGACCCGACGCCGGCCGAAGGCTACTTCACGAAGTAAATCCTTCCGGCGAATCGATCGAAAATCCCGCATGGAATCGTCCATGCGGGATTTTCATATCCAAAAGACAACCGCTGTCCGGCAAACGGCACTCCTGTCCTTGCGGACGTTCCGTCGCCGATTGCCGCCCCGAATCGCAACGCAGACCGTCGGGGTATCCGTAAAACCGCCCGTTGCCAAACGTCACCGCCTGTTTTACGCCCTCTCCGGCCCCGTGCAGGCATCGCCGCCGCTCAGAACTGCAACTTCACGCCGGCGGTAAAGCCCACGCCGTAATCGCGGTAATAGGCCCAGTCGTAGAGCTTCGCATCGCAGAGGTTGCGCCCCTCGGCGAAGAGCGTCACTTTGCGCGAAAGGAACCAGTTGAACCGCGCCGCAAGGTCGACCGTGACGGGGACTTTGAAATCGTAGAGGCCGATAACGCGACGACCGAGGTTCAACCCTGAATCCGAATCCGGCTCCGAGGGTTTCTCGTTGACGGATGTATAAGTCGTCCAATGGCGCACGCTCTGCATCTGCGCCTCCACCTCCAACGACACCTTACGTGCACGATACTCGCCGCGCAGACGCGCCGTCAGTTGCGGACGACCGTATGCCAGCGTATAGGACTGATTATTATTGTAGTAGACATCCTCCGCCCCCTTGAACGAATGCATATGCAGCTCACCGTCGAACGTAAAGCGGCTCGACGGCCGCCATGCGAATTCGGCATTGAGCGAAAGATCCTTCAAGGTCATCGCATAGGGGATGTAAAACGACATATAACCGACATCGGCCCGTTCGTCGCGAACGTTATTCGGGATGAAACGGGCAACCCACTGCAATGCATTCTTTTCGTGCATATAACCGACATAGAGATTATAGGAGAAGCGGCCGTGTCCCGCTGCACCCTTGATACCGCCCGCCACGCGATGCTCCTCGGTATTGGGGACGATCGACGCCGGATTGACATAGGGATTCAACCGGCTCAGCGTCCGCATATCGTTGCGGCGCACCCGACCCGTCAACTCGGCATAAAGCATGAACTTGCCGTCGGCCGGATCGTAGGCGATCGAAGCGGCAGGGAGGAACCGGTTCTCATGTTCGGTCTGCGATTCCTTGTACACCGCGTGAGGATCGGAGAGATCGCTTCCGACGACCTTCTCCTGCTCCGCTCCGTCGCGCACATAATCCAACCCGACAGACCAGCGGAGTTTATCGTGCCGGTAGGCGTAATGCAGTCCGAAAAGCAACTGTGTCGAACCGTAACCGAGCATATTGCGCCATGCACCGTCGAAATCGGCTTTGAACTCGAACTCGTGCAGACCGAACGCCCTGGCCAATCGGATACCGCCGCCGCCCGACAATTCATGATAACGGTCTCGATCGACTCCCCAGTCATAGTAAACCGGCTGCATCTGCAATACGTTCAGAAAATATCCGCCGCGCAGTTCGACGTTGAAGTTGAAGCGGCTCAGGTCGGTGAAATCGTCGCCGATGCGCACATGGAGCATGGCGTCGTCGTAATGCTGCCGATCGTTGGACACCTTGGTGAAGGGATAATAAGACGCCGCACCGTCGTTCCCGTAACGAGTACACAACGCCTCCGCCCCGTCGAACCCATAATTATGGTAGACGCGGTTCGTCAGGTCGAGTTTGCCTTCGAGCAGACGGCGGCCGAGGTACTTGCCCGCCGCGGCGCCCATGCGGTTGTGCATCCGCCACGAGACAGGGCGCACGCCGAAATCGTTGCGGATATCGGCCCAGTCGCCGGTGTGATTGAGGTAGCCGACGACGTAGCCCGTACCGGGATTCTGCGTCGAGGCATAGAGATCGAGCACCGAGTTGAGCGGCGCTCCGGCGCCGACTTTCAGATAGAGCGGCCGCGGACGGTCGAACTCCCAGTAGGTCACCGTAGCCGGACGGAACGGCTCGGTCGAGAGGTTGGTCGCCAGCGCCGACGGCGTGACGGTATAGTCGATTTCGGGCCGCAGACGCACCGTGTCGGTCATATCAGGCACGATGGGCAGCTTGACGGCCTTCGACACCTCGGGAACGTAGGTCTTGGTCACCTCGACCTGCTTGGTGACCTGCGCCCGCAGCGGCACACCGCAAAACAGCACGGCGGCAGAGAGGATAAGAACTCTTTTCATGGCTATTTCTTCAATTTTTCGATCCGCGCCTTCGCCTCGGCGACGATGCCGTCGTCGGCCGGCGAATATCCATCGACGATACTCTGATAGGTAGCTCGCGCCTGGAACGAGTCGTCGCGTCCGGCGTAGATGTCGCCCAGGGCGATATAGGCTTTCGCCACCCAGTAGGCATGGGGCGAACCCTTCTCCGCGAAGGCGAAGATCAGCGTCTCCGCCGCGGCCGCATCGCCTCCGCCCAGCGTCGCCTCGATCACGCGGTAGGCCGACTCGGCACCCTCGGCCGTCTTGACCTCACGGCTTAGCTCGCGGTAGAGCGGCAATGCCTCGGCCTGCTTCCCGCCGCGCCGCAGGATCGTCGCACAGGCGAATTTCGCCTCGCGCTGCGCCGTCGTGCCGGCATCGGGCAGCGCCTCCACCTCCGCGGCAGCGGCCAGCGTCGCCGCATCGTCGCCTCCGGCCTCCACCGAGCGGAAGTAACCCGTCGCAGCGGCGGCCCGCTCGTCGGCGGTCTGCACGACGTCGTACAACGCACGGTAGGCCTTCGCGGCTTCGGCGTGACGGCCTGCCTCGGAGGTCAGCTTCGACAGCGTACCGAGCGTCCTGGCCGAGTACTGGTTGGTCGGGCGGGCGGCCAGCTCGCTCAGCGTCTCGATCGCCGCATCGGTCTGTTTCGCTTTAAGATGGCAATCGCTCAGATAGAAGAGCGCATCGTCGGTATAATACCCCTTCGGATAGTTCCGCAGGTAGCTTCTCAACGACTTCTCGGCGGTAGCGGTATCGCCCGAAAGGTAGATCCTGCGCGCTGCGGCGAACGACAGCGAATCGCGCGCCATGACGCTCGTATCGCACTCCACGCCGGCCTTCTCGGCGTAGGCGAAGTAGCCGTCGACATTACCGTCCGCCACGTAAATCTCGCGGATGCCCTGCAAGGCGTCGCGCGCCGTGGCCGAACCGGGCGCCGACTCGACGACGCGCTCGTAGCAGCGGCGCGACAGCTCCGGCTGCCCCAGATTGAGGTAAGCCAATCCCAGATCGGAGAGCGCCGGCGTGAAGAAGGGCGAATGGGGATTCTCCTCGACGAACTTCGACAACACCTTCGCACCGTCGTCATAGCGCTCCGCGGCAATATAGGTACGACCCAGTTCGTAGGTGGCGTCGTCGACGTAGTCGCCCCGGTCGGCGGCGATGATTCGTTGGAGCGCCTCGATCTTCTGCGGCCTGCGGTCGAGAATGCCCAGCGTCACGGCACGCTGGAAATCGGCGTAATATTTCTCGTTCGTGCCGACGGCCGCCGCCTTTTCGTAGGTCGCCAGCGCTGCGGGGAACAGCCGCAGCGAGTAACGCGCATCGGCCTCGCGGTTGAGCGCATCGGCCTTATAACGGTCGGCCGCGGAATAGAGCTGGTTGAACCGAGCGAACGAGGCATAGGCGTTCGACATGTCGCCCCGATCGAAATAGCAATAACCCAAGTTGTAATGCGCCTTGGCGTATTCGTCCTCGGTGCGAGGCGCACGGTGCAGATACTCCTTGTAGCGGCGTTCGGCCTCGGCGTAGTCGCCGCGTGCGAAGGCGATCTCGCCCAGCCAGAACCGGGCCAGCGCCCCGTACTTGGGGCTGACGTTGATCGCGGCCGACTCCGAGAGGCTTTGCGCCGCGCCGTCCAGATCGCCGCGCGAATAGGCTTCCAGTCCGCGGAAGTAGGCGATTTTCTGCAACGCCGCACGCAGGTTGCCGTCGGGCGAAGGATAGTGTTTGAGCGCCGTGTAGGCCGCTTCGTAATTGCGCGAATTGTAGTAGGCGGCGATCAGCAGCTCGCGTGCCTGCACGGCGCGTTCCGACGTCGGATACTGCGCGATGTAACGGTTCAGCACGTGGATCGCCTCGTTGAAGAGGCCGCCGCCCAGTTCGTACTGCAACTTGCCGTAGTTGAACAGAGCGTCCTCGGCGATCGCGGCGTCGAACGCCTCGTTGGCCGCCATGGCGAACGACTGCATGGCGCGCTGCTTGTCGCCGCCGCGCAGATAGCAGTCGGCCAGATGATAAGAGGCGTTCTGCGTCAGCGCGTCGTCCGCTCCGCAGACCTGCTGCAAACAGGGCCGCGCCTCGTCGTAACGCGCCTGCCGATAGAGACTGTAACCCAGCAGGTAGTTTTCGTTGCGCCCCATCTCACCGCCGCTGCGCCGATAGGCGTCGAGGAACTCCTCCGTACGCCCGTAATCGCCCAGATGAAACCATCCCTCGGCCACGATACGCTCCAACTCGGTGCGGCGTTCGCCCGCCGCACGGTCGATGAGCGAGCCGCCCGTAGTGACCACATAGCGGTAATTGCCCTCGTTGAACTCGATCTGCAACAGATAGAACGGCGCCACGGCGCCGTAGGCCGCCGAACGGCTCAACTCCGTAAATCCGACTTTGGCCGTAGCGTTGTCGCCCCGGACATAGGCGATATAGGAGATGTAGTAGAGCGCATGATCCGAATATTCGCCCGGCGAGGGGATGCGGCGGAAATAGCGCAGCGCATCGTCGTAATCGCCCTGCTGGAAACGGATGTACCCCATGCGGATGTCGTACTGCTGGCGGTGTTCGGGCGACAAGGTTGCGTAGTCGACCTTGCCGAAAGCCCGCTGCGCCTCGTCGTAACGCCCCGCCGTACACAGAAGCGACGCGAGGGCGAATTCCACGTCGTTGACATGGACCGATTCGGGATTCCGCCGCAGGAACTCGGCGAGCCGCGCCTCGGCCCCCGCCTCTTTCAACTCCATGGCGCACATCGCCATGTAATAGTCGGCCTCGACACACAGCGACGATTCCGTCTGCGGAACCGCACCGCAGACTGCGGCGAACTCCTCCCTGGCATCGGCCCAGCGCCCCAACGCATAGAGCTCGCGCCCCCGATCGAAATGGGTCCGGCCGCCGGACGTCAGCACCGACGCATCCGCCCCGCACCAGAGGCAGCCCAGCGCCGCGATCAACACTATCACTCCTTTACGCATCGTTCGATTTCATTGAACGGCATCCCCTTCCGCCGGCACCGGCCGGCGAGGCTCCGCCGGATAAAACAATAGGACAAAGATACGAATAAGCGAGGGCAATGTCAAATTTATTTGAACATTGCCGAGCGGGAGTATCTTCGGCGTCAGCCAAAGATACGAATAAGTGAGAGCAAATGCAAACACAGTTTGCGATTTGCCGAGCAGGAGTATCTTCGGCGAAGTCAAATAAGCTTCTTTGCAGAGAATCCCTAACGGAAACAACTCGAAAACAGAGCGGGGCCGGCAAAATATATGCCGGCCCCGCAATCGTATTTCAGTACACGCCGTCAACGGATGTCGCGGCAGTTGCGTTTCTCCACGATCGTGCCGTCGTCGAGCACGACCATTCCGTTGAAAGCGCGCAACATGGTTTTGAGCGTCGTCGCGTCGATATTATAACAGCGCACGGCCGCACTTCCGGCGAACGAACGATAGGTCACGCCGCGGAGCCGTTCGGGCGTGAGGCAGACCGCCAGAGCCCCTTCGGCCGCAGCTCGTTCCACCACGCCGCGGAAGCGGCGTTCACAGGGAGCGTCCAACCCCTCGGAATCGGTGACACAGAGCATGTAGACCCGCCCCGGGCGAGTCAGCAACGACTCGGTGGCGTCGCCCTCGGCGTCGCGCAACGAGAACTCCGACAGCGTGGGATCGACCTTCGGCTCGTCTAGCTCTTCGGTACGAGTATCGACCCACTCCCAACGCCCGGCATCCTGCCACTCGGTATCGTCGAGCGAAAATTCGTGCAGACGCCCCGTCTGCCGGTCGCGATAGATCAGCACCGTCTTCCCCGCCTGCGGCCCGGGGTCCGCCGAATAGGCGTTCATCGCCTCGTAGATATTCACCCCCACCTTGAAGGGTCTGAAATCGATCAGCGGCAGATGCGCATAGCAGTAGATGCCCAGCCCCATGGCCAAGGAGAAGAAGAGCACGGTGCATCCCACCTCCGCCTTCGAGAAGGCGAAGATACGGTCGCGGCGGTAGCGCCACCAGACGACGACCGACAGCGGCAGCAACACCAGATTTTTGGCGAACGTCTCCCACGGCGTGAGCTTGACGGCATCGCCGAAACAGCCGCAGTCCTCGACCGGCAGCCACGTGGCGCTCAGGAAGGTCAGCACCGTGAAGAAGACCATCGAAGCCAGCGCGAAAATCGAGATCAGCCGGATGCGCACCTTGAAAAGCAGCATGAGCCCCATCATCAGCTCGGCGCCGCACAGCCAGATCGAAAAGCCGAAACGCAGACCGCTCAGCGATTCCAGCCCGTAGATCGAAAGGTACTCCTGTATCTTGATCGCCGTACCCCACGGATCGACGGTCTTGACGAATCCCGAAAAGATGAAGGTCACGCCCAGCACGATCCGGCAGGCATGGGACAACCATTTGAAAGCCCTGTTACGCATCGGCAGCAGCGTTTAGGAGCGGGGCGAGCGCCGCTTCGATTTTCGAAAAGATCCGTTCGGGCGTCTCCATCGAGCCGTCCGGCGCGCAGCAGTCGACGACGCGGAACGCCGCATCCTCGCGCGCGGCATCGAGGTAAACCCCGCGCACGCGCTGTTGCAGATCGAGCGACGCCTCGTGGATGTCGTGCGCCCCTTGCAGGTAATCGCGGTCGCCGCCCTCGCGCGCCTGCGTCAGTTTGCGCTCGGTGAACGAAAAGGGAACGTCCAGAAACAGCGACACGTCGGGACGCGGGAGCCGGTAATAGCCGTACTCCGTATCGAGAATCCAGCGTTTGAGCGCACGGCGTTCCTCCTCCGACGAGAGTTTCGCGCACTGGAACGCCACGTTCGAATAGACGTAACGGTCCAGCACCACGGCTTCGCCCGACGCGAGCCACTGCCGGATCTCAGCCGCCGCATCGCCCCGGTCGCCGGCGAAGAGCAGCGCCACCAGATAGGGATCGACCGCCTCGACGGTACCCAGTTCGCCGCGCAGGAAACGGGCGATCAGATCGCCGAAAACCGGCGCGTCGAAACGCGGGAAATGGAGGTAACGGCACGCGACGCCGCGCCGTGCGAAAAGCTCCTGCAACATGCGGATCTGGGTCGACTTGCCCGCTCCGTCCAATCCTTCGAGTACGATAAACATAAATTCAGGCAGTAGATTTATCTTGAATTTTTTTCGTCCATTTCCCGCCTCGGCATAGCCCGAACAAGTTCGGCTCTGCACTCGGCTTAACGAAATGGTTCTTTCGCGCTCAGCGCAACATCCTCACGGCACGTTCGACGCCGGCTGCAAGCGCATCGATCTCCCCGCGCGTGTTGTACATCGCAAGCGACGCCCGGCACATGCCCGGCACCCCGTAATGGGTCATCACCGGTTCGGCGCAATGCTGGCCCGTGCGCACGGCGATCCCCAGCTTGTCGAGGATCATCCCCACGTCGTAGGGGTGCGTCCCCTCGACCGTGAACGACACGATCGCGCATTTGTCGGGTGTCGCGCCGTAGATCCGCAACCCGTCGACGGCCGAAAGCCGTTCGGCGGCATAGCTCAGCAACTCCCGTTCGTAAGCCTCTATCTCGGCCGGATCGAACTGTTCCAGGTAACGGATCGCCTCGCCCAGCCCGATCGCCCCGACGAAATTGGCCGTGCCCGCTTCGAATTTCAGCGGAAGCGGCGCATAGGTCGTCCCCCCGAACGACACCCGATCCACCATATCGCCGCCGTAGAGGAACGGAGGCATCGCATCGAGCAGTTCGCGCCGCCCGTAGAGTACGCCGATACCGGTCGGGCCGTAGAGCTTGTGTCCCGAAAAGGCATAGAAGTCGCACCCCAGCGCCGCGACATCCGCGCCGCCGTGAACGATGCCCTGGCATCCGTCCACGCACACCAGTGCGCCCACGGCGTGCGCCGCCTCCACGATCGGACGCAGATCGGGCCGTGTGCCGAGCGTGTTGGATGCCTGCGTGACGGCTACCATGCGCGTGCGGCCGTCGATCAGTCCGTCGAGTCGTTCGGTCATCAACCGTCCCGCATCGTCGAAGGGCAGCATCCGCAATTCGGCCCCCTTGCGCAACGCGACCGCCTGCCACGGAACGAGGTTCGAGTGGTGCTCCATCTCGCTCACGACGATATTGTCGCCCGCCCGCAGGAACGTATCGCCCCATGCGTAGGCCACCGTGTTGAGCGATGCCGTCGCCCCCGCCGTGAAGATCACCTCCTCGCGGTGCGCAGCGCCGATAAAGGCGCGGATACGGTCGCGCGCCGCTTCGTAACGCTCCGTCGCCTCCTCGGCCAGACGATGTACGCCGCGGTGGATATTGGCGTTCAACTCCCGATGCAGGTAATCGACCGTATCGATCACGCAACGAGGCTTCTGCGCCGTAGCCCCGCTATCGAGGTAGACCAGCGGGCGGCCGTACACCTCGGTCGAGAGCAGCGGAAAATCCGCACGTATCTTTTCAACATCAAACATTCCTACATCCGTTCGAGTTTCGCCACGATCCTCCGATAAAGTTCCTCGCAAAGCGGTTCGACGGCACAATGCGCCGCGATCGCCGCGACGAATCCCTCCATCTGCAACCGCCGTGCCTGTTGTTCGCTCAGGCCGCGCTGCCGCATGTAGAGGATCGCCTCGTCGTCCATCTGCCCCACCGTGGCGCCGTGCGTACACTTCACGTCGTCGGCATAGATCTCCAACTGGGGCTTGGCGACGATGCGCGCGCCGGTCGAGAGTTCGACGTTGCGGCTCGTCTGCTGCGCGTCGGTACGCTGCGCGCCGGGCGCCACGTAGACCAAACCTTGAAAGGCGCCGGTCGCCTCGCCGCCCGCAACGCCCTTGACGAGCGAACGGCTGCTGCAATCGGGTACGTTGTGACTGACCCGCACGCCGACCTCGCAATGCTCCTTGTCCGCAGCCAGAAACAGACCGTCCAGTTCGCTGCGGGCGAACGCACCGTCGAGATCGATGCGGTAACTCACGTTGGCACTCGTCAGCTCGGCCATCGTCACCTCGCAGAGGCTTCCGCCTTGTTGACGGATCGAGCATTCGACGAAAGCCTCATCAATAAACATCTCGACGACAGAAAGTTTCGCATTCTCACCTACATCGATGCTCAATATCGCCGACTCAGGTTTCGTGTGGACGATGACCAACCGTGCCCGATCGCCCTTACCCACCGCGACGGCATATTCCGTCGGGTCGAGCAACGTATAGACCGGTCCGTCGACCAGCGCAGCGCGTTGGCCGCGCAACGCCTCGAACCCCTCGCCTCCGATCCAATCCAACCGCTCCATCACGCCTCCCTGTAATCGTTGATAAGCCAGTCGTAGCCCTCCTTTTCGAGTTTGAGCGCCAGCGACTTGTCGCCCGAATGGATGATGCGCCCCTTGTAGAGCACATGCACGTAGTCGGGAACGATATAGTCCAGCAGACGCTGGTAGTGCGTGATGACCACCGTAGCGTTTTCGGACGTGCGGAGCTTCGTCACACCCGTGGCGACGATGCGCAGTGCATCGATGTCCAGCCCCGAATCGGTCTCGTCGAGAATGGCCAGCTTCGGCGCGAGCACCGCCATCTGGAAGATCTCGTTCTTCTTCTTCTCGCCGCCCGAAAAACCTTCGTTCACCGAGCGCGACATCAGCTTCGGATCGAGCTCCACGACGGCGCTCTTCTCCTTCATCAAGCGCAGGAATTGAGAGGCCGTAAGAGGCTCTTCACCACGATATTTACGTTGTTCCTGAACGGCCATCTTCATAAAATTGGCCATCGACACGCCGGGAATCTCGACCGGATACTGGAAGCCGAGGAACAACCCCAGCCGCGCCCGATCCTCGATCGACATCGCCAGCAGGTCGTGCCCCTGAAAAGTCACCGATCCTGCCGTCACGGTGAACTTCTCGTTTCCGGCCAGCACCGACGCCAGCGTGCTCTTGCCCGAACCGTTGGGCCCCATGATCGCATGTACCTCGCCGGCCTTCACGTCGAGGTCGATGCCCCGCAGGATCTCCTTGTCGTCGACCGAAGCGTGTAAATTCTTTACGGAAAGCATATTTCGTCTGTTTAAATTCTACTTTAACCTACCGAACCTTCAAGGCTGATAGATAATAATTTCTGTGCCTCGACAGCGAATTCCATCGGCAGCTTGGCCATCACCTCTTTGGCGAATCCGTTCACGATCAGTCCCACGGCGTCCTCGGTCGACAGGCCGCGCTGGTTGCAATAGAAAAGCTGTTCGTCGGAGATCTTCGAAGTCGTGGCCTCGTGCTCAACGATCGCCGTACGGTTGCTGCACGCGATCTCGGGAAAGGTATGCGCCCCGCATGCGGAGCCGATCAGCAGCGAGTCGCACTGCGAATAGTTGCGCGCCCCCTCCGCGCTGCGCGCCACCTTGACCAGCCCGCGGTAGGAGTTCTCGCTCCGGCCGGCCGAAATACCTTTCGAAACGATCCGGCTGCGGGTGTTGCGGCCGATATGGATCATCTTGGTACCGGTGTCGGCCTGCTGGAAATGGTTGGTCATCGCCACCGAATAGAACTCCCCCACCGAATTGTCGCCCAGCAGCACGCAGCTGGGATATTTCCACGTAATCGCCGAGCCGGTCTCGACCTGCGTCCACGACAGGCGGGCGTTCTGGCGGCACAGTCCGCGCTTGGTGACGAAGTTGTAGATGCCGCCGCGCCCCTCCTTGTCGCCCGGATACCAGTTCTGGACGGTCGAGTATTTCACCTCGGCGTCGCGCTCGACGACGATCTCCACCACGGCGGCGTGCAACTGGTTCTCGTCGCGCCGCGGGGCGGTACACCCTTCCAGATAACTCACGTAGGCCCCTTCGTCGGCGACGATGAGCGTGCGTTCGAACTGTCCCGTACCCTCGGCGTTGATGCGGAAGTAGGTAGACAGCTCCATCGGACAGCGCACCCCTTTGGGAATGTAGCAGAACGATCCGTCGGAGAAGACCGCCGCGTTGAGCGCCGCATAGTAGTTGTCGGTGCAGGGCACCACGCTGCCCAGGTATTTCTTGATGAGATCGGGGTAGTCGCGGATCGCCTCCGAGATCGAACAGAAGATGATTCCCTTCTCGGAGAGCGTCTCCTTGAAAGTGGTCTTGACCGACACGGAGTCCATGACGGCATCGACGGCCACGCCCGCCAGCTGCATCTGCTCCTCCAAGGGGATGCCCAGCTTGTCGAACGTGCGTTTGAGTTCGGGGTCGACCTCGTCCATGGAGCCCAGTTTGGGACGCACCCTGGGCGCAGCGTAATAGATGATGTCCTGGAAATCGATCTCCGGAATGCGGAGGTGCGCCCACGTCGGCGGCTCCATCTTGAGCCAGTGGCGGTAGGCCCGCAGGCGCGACTCGGTCATCCACTCCGGTTCGCCCTTCTTGGCCGAGATCAGGCGCACGACCTCCTCGCTCAGGCCGCGCGGAATCGTCTCGGTCTCGATGTCGGAGGTGAAACCGTACTTGTACTCCCGGCCTTCTATCTCTTTTATGATGTTATCCTGTTCTGACATACCTGTGGAAATATCATGCAAATGTACAAAAAAAATGCAGAACGTACAACGCCGCGCCGCCGGACGGCAAAAATCGCAGCGGCACGGACGGAATGTCCCGCATGGCGCGAAAAACGGGCACCCGCACGCAAAATCGCACCGGAGGATACGGCGGAACCGGAAAACTTGCGTATCTTTGCGTCTCGAAATCATCCCGAAACATTATGGATACCATCGAACGGATCGCCCGCCGCAACCGGTTGCGGGCGGAAGAGGTCATCCGCGACTCGCGGCTCGCGGAGATATGGCGGTCGGTCGGCGCCGAGGTGCGACAGGTCGGATCGCTGCGGTCGGGCCTGCTGATGAAGCACCGCGACATCGACTTCCACATCTATTCGTCGCCGCTGCGCCTGGAAGAGAGCTTCGCGGCAATGGCGCAGCTGGCAGCCGATCCGGCCGTGGGTCGCATCGAGTGCCGCAACCTGCTCGCAACCGACGAGGCGTGCGTCGAATGGCACGCGACGTACCGCGATCGCGACGGCGACGAGTGGCAGCTCGACATGATCCACATCGTGCGGGGTTCACGCTACGACGGTTATTTCGAACGTGTGGCCGACCGGATCGCCGCCGCGCTGACACCCGTGACGCGGCGCGCCATCCTGCAACTCAAATACGACACGCCCGACGACGTGAAGATCGCCGGCATCGAATACTACGTGGCCGTGCTGCGCGACGGCGTGCGCACCTACGACGCCTTCGCCGAGTGGCGGCGTACACACCCGCTCACGGGCATCGTCGAGTGGATGCCCTGACCGGCCCATACAGTCGCAGACCGGCGCAGGACGCCCCGTACCGGTCCGCACACGGTATCCTGTCGTCCTTTCTTCTGGCGGTTCGACCGCGAAACGGAATGCAAAAAAATCCCTCAGAAGAAAAAGAAACCGATTTTATTTGGTAATTCCGCATTTTTGACTTACTTTTGCTCCGCGTTTGCTGAAAGTCAGCGGCACGCATCCACAGAATCGGAGAGGTGGGTGAGTGGCTGAAACCACCGGTTTGCTAAACCGACGTGCTGGGCAACCGGCACCACGAGTTCGAATCTCGTCCTCTCCGCCAAGTTTGGTAATGTATCAGATTAGGGCATAAGATTGCAACTAACTGAAAATCATTACACGGACTTAAAGAAAAACATAAAAAGAAGACGACTTTCGGGTCGTCTTTTGTATTTTTGCGCCCACAAATCGGCTGAAAATCGGCCGAGGGTTCCAAATAAGAACCTTCATGTATCAGATTAGGGCACGAAAAAATAACTTGCAAATTTTGCGAGGGAATTTGTATCAAAAATGGCTATCAAGAGAACGGGAAACAACGCTATAAATGCAAACACTGCCATAGGAAACAACAGGCGGATTATTCTTACCAAGCCTATATACCAATCACTATTACCGTTCAATATTCGATACTTTCCTAATAATGAATCTTTTGATGTGAATACCCTTTCAATGGCTTCTAACTTTACCTCAAAATACCTTCATTTGAAAAACCTTCAAAAAAACTTAAAATTGACTATACAACTATTACATAATCAATTATATATCAAAGAAATTGTTAAACTATATTTTTCCTATGCTTTTACTTTGATCCATTCGAAACTGTAACATTAATATTGTGCTCCCAATCTGCGAAAGAAGTGGGAGATCCATTGTCTTGATTATATAATAAGTCAATTTTCACTCTACAAAGATAATTATTTACAACAAGAACAGAGGTAAGATAGATTAATTATTTTCTACATAATAAAAGCGGTAACTATCACAACTCACAAAATATTATATACATCTTTTTTTGTGATTTCACAAAATTATTCTACATTTAGCAGACCAATTTATTTCATTATATTAATTAAGTAACATGGCTCCTTTTCGACTATATTCTGTACGTATTAACGAAAACAACATTACAACAGATAATGTAACCCTGATCTCTCCCAGACACAGTGGTGGTCGGCAAAATGAATATTCAAATTACTTCTCATTAATTATTGGTAATAATGGAACGGGGAAGAGTAGACTGCTTTGTAGCATTGCGAAACTGTTTAAACAAATTTATAAAGATACGACAGGGAAAGACCTTAAACATTACGTTTGGAATGAGGGAGCGCCTTGGCACTTACGTTTCTTACAAGCCAATAAAATTCAACAAAACTTTTTGGTAGTAAAGCTAATTTTAACACTGTTCCCAACAAAGTAATTGCCTTAACCAATAGTTTATCTGATCATTTCCCGTTAGATAGCAGTTTTAAAAAATACCGATCTGTATATGAACGATACAACAGAGCGGATGATTTTATTAGAAATTTATACAAAGATTCAAGATACATTTATTTAGGTCCTAGAAGCAGAAATAATTTTTTCTCGAATAAGACCTCTATAAACAGAGCGTTGGATATTTTTTTCGAGTATTACTCAGAATCGGAAATTTCAGGTTATTACAGACATGTATTCGATTACCTGGATTTTGAACCGATTTTAAAACTTCAATATCGAATTCCCTATTTATTTAAACAAAGCAAACACATCTCTAAAGAGTTTCTTTTCACAAACACTCGTACGCCAATGTCTATAACAGGTCAAATTAATGAGGTTGATGAGACAAAGACACAACTCATAGATCTTTACGGACAGGAATTGGCCGATTTTTTCAATAATACAGAATTTTCCCCTGATGGATACAGAGAAATTTTAATCAACTTTTCTGCAAAGAATACCAAAAGATAAACAGAAGATAAACAACAATATAACAATAATATAGCCGAGTATAGGATATTAAATATCTTACGTAAGTTGAATATTGTCAGATCCTATGAAGTCAAAGTATATAAAAAAGGAGGATTCGAGTTCAGTTTTGGAGAAGCAAGTTCCGGAGAAGCCAACATTTTATCAACTTTGTTAGCTTTACTTCCGCTATTAGAGGATAATTGTATGGTTTTAATCGACGAACCGGAAATTAGCTTACATCCAATCTGGCAGGCTAAATACATTGAATTATTGAATAACATTTTTAAACATTTTCATGGTTGTCATATTATTATAGCCTCCCATTCCCATCTGTTAGTCACAGATCTTCCTCCCGACCGATCTACGGTGATTACATTACAAAATAGAAAGAAGAATATCATATCAGAAATTATCAATGAGTCTACATTCGGTTGGAGCGCAGAAGATATCTTACTGAATGTATTTGGGCTCCCTACTTCAAGAAATTATTATCTATCCCAGGTTTTATCAAAAGGGTTGGAATTGTTGGCTGATCACAGTAGACCAAATTCTGAATTAAATGCAGTCAGACGCCAAATTGAAGAATATTTTCCGTTAATGAAAGACAACGATCCTTTAAAAAGTATTGCCGAAATCATTATAAATACGACCTTACGATGAGCGATTATATAAACAATGCATATCAGTTAACTTCCCAAGAAACTTCTTTAATAAAAAAGGAATTTTCAACCCACACGGATTGGAATAAAAAAATATTTGATCAACTAAAAAAGAACATTGTACTGCATTTGAGGAAAGAACAAGACAATAAATGCTGCTATTGTAAACACGAGTTGGGATTTGACATTAAAGATGTAGAGATTGAACATATTGTTCCGAAATCGACATTCTCAAAATTTACATTCTGTTGTAAAAACCTTGCATTAAGTTGCCCTGGATGCAATACAAAGAAAGGAACAAAAAATGTGCTTAATAAGCCTATTAAAAATTATCCGCGTTCAGGCAACGCATTTAAAATAATTCATGCGCACTACGATTCATATCCACAACACATACAAATTGATAATAAATCCGTATATATAGCACTGTCATCTAAAGGAAGTGAGACAATTACCATTTGTGAATTATTCAGGCTTAATAAAGTCGAAGACAATATGAAAAAATTCAATGCGGAACAACAATCTATATTAGCATGGCTGACTGAAGAAATACGCACCAGCAAACCTGAAGAACAAGCTGCTTTTATAAGAGAAATAAAACGACGAATACGTAATGAATAATTATATTCTTTTATTTATTAAAGTGTGCTATTACGCCACCGAATACAATCTTCAATTAAAGAATAGAAGGCTTCACCAGCCAAATACAATTAATTATTATACGACAAAAAAGCATAATCTTTGAAAAACAAGTTCTCGGAATCTGCATATCCACAGCAAAATACGTATATTTGTGTCGTTAGCAGGTTCTTAACAGATAGTTTCGGACAGCAATCCATAGCTCAGTATCTAAATCGTTACCTGACACGAGAAAAATATAGCAAGTATCTGATTACAGGACATTTCGGAGAATTAGGTTCATAACCCCTCCTCTCCGCCAAGTTCGGAGCCGACAGGCGGCAACAAAACGACAAATCCTGCAAGACAAATACTTGCAGGATTTTTCTTTTTCAGGGTATGGCTGAAAACAGCCTAAAACCGGTTCCGGAACAGGTAGCTGAACCTGAAAACCTCCGATCCCGACAGGCAACGATTTGTCCGTAATTCTCTTACTAAATATAAAGATCCAGTAAGACAAACAGCGGAGTCAGTAGTTTTACAACCCAATCGGTTACCTACGAAAAGTACATTCAAAATTTTCTTCTACTTGAAGAAGGCCGCCCCTCGGGCAAACTTCCAAGACCTGAAACCGATTCCCATGAAATCGGAGGCGTCCGACGTCCGGTCACAGAACTTGTTCGCCACCACCCGACAAGGATTTCCGCCGTCGACACCGATGGCGATCCTGAGATTTTCGACCTCATAGACGGGGTTCGCTCCGTCGGCGAAGAAGCAATAGATCCCTGCATTCCGCGCCGACACACTCCCTGCACACAGCACGATGCACGCCGACAAAACCAATTTTTCCATAGGCTTCGAAAAAGTTCCGTCCATACCCCGACGGCCCGAAAAAAGACAGAGAAGCGATGGCGCCGAAAGCTTATTTTAAGCACTGGTATCCGGAACAGTCTCGGGATAAAACAAACAACAGCCCGCGCTCATATTCACGGATGGATACGACGCGAGAAGATGTCGGCTTATTCTCTTCTCCCGTTGAATTTTCCCGATCGAACACCGAGAATAAACTTACACGTTCCGTGTTTTCAGTATACCACTGCAAATGCAGAAAACATATCCGGAAAATGCAACCGTTCTCTTCCGGTGGGAATGTACTGCATACCCACAGCTTATTGTAATCGACGTCCGGTTTATAAAAAGCCAGCCGTCCTTCGGCAGGACGGCCGGCTCGGAAAAAGAATATGACTTTTGAAGACCTTATTCCCTATCGCTCATCGAATAGGGAGCGTCTTCGGCTTTCGTGCCGCGGCTGTCGTTCGGTTCCGGCCGCATCTCGAAAGCGATCTTCGCTCCGTTCAGCAGCTCGCCGTATTTCAGGAAAGTTCGTTCGAGAGTCTTTCCGTCGAGTGTCATCTTTCCGACATAACGGTTCTCGGGGCCGTTCCCGGGAGCTTCGATCTCCACGGTCTCGCCGTTTTCGAGGTGGATGAGCGCTTTTTTGAAGAGCGGCGAACCCACCGCATATTCGTCCGATGCGGGACAGACGGGATAGAACCCGAGGGCCGAGAACACGTACCAGGCCGAGGTCTGTCCGTTGTCCTCGTCGCCGCAGTATCCGTCGGGCTTGGCGGAGTAGAGCCGGTCCATAACTTCTCGTACCCAATACTGCGCCTTCCAGGGTTGTCCGACATAATCGTAGAGGTAGATCATGTGCTGCGCAGGTTGGTTGCCGTGCGCGTAGTTGCCCATGTTGGCCACCTGCATTTCGGTGATCTCGTGGATGCGCACGCCGTAGTAGCTGTCATCGTAGATCGGCGGGACGACGAATACCGAATCCAACATCTTCGAGAACTCCTTCCCGCCGCCCATCAGCTCGGCGAGCCCTTCGACGTCGTGGAAAACCGACCATGTGTAGTGCCAGGCGTTACCCTCCGTATATGCGTCGCCCCACTTGTAGGGGCTGAACGGCGACTGGAACGTCCCGTCGGCATTGCGGCCGCGCATCAACTTGGTTTCAGGATCGAAGAGGTTTTTGTAGTTCTGCGAGGCCTTTTCCAGCCGCTCCGCATCTTCGGTCCGGCCCAGCTTTTTCGCCACCTGCGCGATACACCAGTCGTCGTAGGCATATTCGAGCGTTCGTGCGACATTCTCGTCGATGCCTGCATCGTAGGGTACATAGCCCAGCGTGTTATAGTATTCGTGCCCGAGGCGTCCCGTGGAGCTTACAGTAGGATGGACTTTGTCGCGTCCCGCGAGCATCGCCCCGTAGAGGGTTGCTACATCCTCTTCGGGTGTCACGCCTTTGAGTATTGCATCCGCGACTACGGATGCGGAGTTGTTTCCGACCATGCATCCGCGGTGTCCCGGCGAAGCCCATTCGGGCAGGAAGCCGCTCTCGCGGTAGGCATTGGCCAGCCCGGCCTGAATCTCGGCGTTGACCGACGGATAGACGAGGTTCAGCAACGGAAACAGGCTCCGGAACGTGTCCCAGAATCCCGTGTCGGTATACATATAGCCAGGCAGCACCTCGCCGTTGTAGGGGCTGTAATGCACAGGTTTGCCCGCAGCGTCGATCTCGTAGAATTTGCGCGGGAAAAGCGTCGAACGGTAGAGGCACGAGTAAAACGTGCGGTACTGATCCGTAGTTCCTCCCGTGACTTCGATACGTCCCAGCACCTCGTCCCAGCGTTCCTGTGCCCGGGCCTTCACCGTTTCGAAATCATCCGTTCCCAGCTCCGTTTCGAGGTTTCGCAGGGCCTGCTCCGCGGAGATGAACGACGAGGCCACGCGGGCCGTCACCTGCTCGCCACGCACCGTCGAAAAGTGTACCTTAGCCACGGCGTGGTCACCTTCGACCGCTTTGCCGCCTTCGGGATAGAGCTCTCGGCTACCCGCCTCGTAGGAGGCGGGGGCATCGGTCAGCTCGACGGCCGCGAAGGGCTTGTCGAAGCGGATGACGAACCAGTTGCGGAAATTCTCGGGCACGCCGCCGCTGTTACGTGTCGTATAGCCGGCAACGGTCTGCGCGTCGACGATCTCCACGCGCGAGCCGAGGTCGAAGGCGTCGATGACTACGCCCGATTCCGTCGATTCGGGGAACGTGAAGCGCATCACGGCGGCGCGCTCCGTCGGGGTCATTTCGGCCACGATGTCGTGGTCGGCCAAGTAGACCGAGTAATAGTAGGGCTTCGCCGTCTCCGACTGGTGCGAGAACCAGCTCTGACGCGACTCCTCGCCGAGTTTGTCCCGGCCCCGCACGGGCATCAGCGAAAACTGCCCGTAGTCGTTGATCCACGGCGAGGGCTGGTGGGTCTGTTTGAAGCCCCGGATGGTATGCGCTCCGTAGGTGTAGACCCACCCGTCGCCCATCGGGCCCGTCTGGGGCGTCCAGAAATTCATTCCCCACGGCAAAGCCACCGCCGGATAGGTATTGCCCGTCGAGAGCACATAGTCCGACTGGGTGCCGACCAGCGTCGAGACGTATTCCGAGGGGCGAATCGCGGTTCCGGTGTCGTAAGGAACATGACCGCAGGCAGCAGCGAGGGCCGCCAGCACGATGAATGCGTATTTCTTCATTATCGGATGGAATTTAACAAATCTGCTTTACCTTCGTTCACGAGTTTGAGTATCAGCTCCCCGAACAGCGTGTTCTGCCATGCGAACCACGCGCGGGTGTAATCCGCAGCGTCGTGGCGCGAGAAGGACTCGTGCATGAAGCCCGTACCGGCATCGGTGGTCATCAGCGAGACGATGCAGTCGCGGATTTCCTCGTCGTCGGTGGAGGTGAAGGCCCGCATCATGATGCTCATGGGCCAGATCATCTCCACGCCGATATGGGGGCCTCCGATGCCCTCGCCCGCCGCACCGCGCCAGAAGTAAGGATTGCCGTCGCTCCACACGAAGCGGCGGGTGTTTTCATAGATCGGGTCCGTGCGCTCCACGTCGCCCAGATAGGGCATCGCCAGCAGCGACGGTACGTTGGCGTCGTCCATCAGCTGTCGTCCGCCGAAACCGTCGACCTCGAAAGCATAGATCTTCCCGAACTCCGGATGTTCGACAACGGCGTATTTTTGCAGCGCCGCAGCCACTTCGTCGGCCAGTGCCGTACACTCCGCGGCGAGCTCCTTCTCATTGTTTACGGTCGCCAGAATTTCGGCTGCTTTGCGCAGCGACGTGACGGCCATGAAGTTCGAAGGTACGAGGAACCCGAAGGTCGTGGCATCGTCCGAGGGCCGGAACGCCGAGGCGATCAGCCCCACGGATTTCACCGGATTGCCGCGACCCACATTGCAGCGCGTGTCGAGCTGCCGGTCGGTCGTGCGCAGGAAGATATAGTCCCCGGGCCCCTCCTTCATCTGCTGTTCGCGCAGCGTGCGGAGAACGGCCCGCATGGCATCGACCCACACGGCGTCGAAAACCGACGCATCGCCCGTCGTCTTCCAGTAGTGGTGCGCCAGGCGGATGGGATAGCAGTGGGAGTCGATCTCCCATTTGCGCTCGAAGACCATCGGATCGGCCTCGGGGAAATCCGTCTCGTTGTGTACGCCCGTCGGCGCGACGTTGAAGGCGTTGGCGTAGGGATCGATATTGATGAGTTTCAGTTGGCGGCGGATAACCCCCGCGATCATCCGCTGCAACTGCGCGTCCTTACCGCACAGCTGCACGTAGGGCCACACCTGAGCTCCCGAATCGCGCAGCCACATCGCCGCAATATCGCCCGTGTAGACGTACGTGTCGGGATTTCCCGCGGCGTCCTCGCCGTAGTGTACCGTGGTGTCGAGCGTGTTGGGGAAGCAGTTGGCGAACATCCACCGCAACCGCTCGTTGGTCAGAAGACCGCACACGCGCGCGATCTCCTGCTCCACGGCTTCCGATCTGAAAAGCCGCTTCTCTTCGGCCGGGCGCTGGTCGGCATAGGTTTCCGGCTCGTCCGGACAGTACCACACCTTGGGTTCGGCGCCCATCTCGAAGACCAGCTCGCCGCCCTGCATGATGTCGGCATGGGCGATCCAACCCTTCGTGTAGGGCTCGCCGTTGAGCCATACGCGCTGGATGTAGCGGTTTTCGGGGGTGAGGTTCCGCGCCTCGATTGCAAAGGTGCCGTTCGGGACGTCGATTTCTGCCCGGTCAAAGAGCGGTACGCCGAACCAGTAGCGTCCGCCGGCGGGTTCGACCTCGTACATGCCCAGCGACGAGAGGACGTACCATGCAGACATCTGCCCCACGTCCTCGTTGCCCGAAAGGCCGTCGGGTTCGGCGCGGTAGAGCGTCGTGAGCACCTCGCGCACCTTGTCGGCCGTCTTCCACGGCTGCCCCAGCATCGTATAGAGGTACAACACGTGGTGGCTCGGCTCGTTGCCGTGGGCGTACTGGCCGATAAGGCCCGAAATGTCGGGCGAAGTCTCGGCGCCCTCGACAACGGAACTTACCGTGAAGAGCGAATCGAGCTTTCCGAGCATCTCCTCGCGGCCGCCGAAACACCCGACGAGCCCCTCGACGTCGTGCGGCACGAGCCACGTGTACTGCCAGGCGTTTCCCTCGCAGTAGTCGTCGGCACGGTGCGTCGAGGCGAAGGGGTTGAACGGCGTGCGCCAGCCTCCCTTCGAGTCGCGGCCCCGCATGAAGCGCGTCGCCGGATCGAAGCAGTTGCGGTAAGAGTGGCTGCGTTCCGTGAAGTAGTTCGCCTCCTCCGTCCGGCCCAGCGCCTCAGCGGCACGCGCCGCGGCGCCGTCGGCCAGGGCGTACTCCATGTCGTAGGCCACCGCCTCGTTGAACAGGTCGCACGGGATGTAACCGTACTTCATCCGCAGGCCGTTGCCCCGATCGGGGTTCATGGCCGTCTTTTTGATCGCTTCGAAAGCTTTCTCCCTGTCGAATCCTTCGATGCCCTTCACGATGGCGTCCGCCACGACGGGAATACCCGGATTGCCCACCATGCAGTCTGTCTCGTTGCCCCACAGGTGCCATACCGGCAGGCGCCCCTGTTCGTCGGCGATAGCCAGCATCGTCCGCACGATGTCGGGCATCCGCTCCGGATGCAGGATCGTCATCAGCGGCATCGCGGCGCGGTAGGTGTCCCACAGCGAGAAGGTCGTGTAGTTCGTGAAGCCGGGTGCACGGTGGATTTCATAATCCGACCCACGGTAATCGCCGTTCACGTCGCAGAACACGGAGGGAGCCACCATCGTGTGGTACAGCGCAGTGTAGAAAATCCGCTTCGCCGTCTCGTCCTCCGTCGCGATCTTCACCTTCGACAGCTCGTCGTTCCACGCCTTGTCGGCCGCCGCCGCGGTCGCCTCGAAATCCCATTCGGGAAGCTCCGCGGCGAGGTTCGCCTCGGCGCCCTCGACGCTCACGGGCGACAGGGCCACCTTCACGAGCAGCTGCTCGCCGTCGGTCGTCGAGAACGACGCACGGGCGTATTTGTCCCCGACGGTTTCGAACTTTGCAAAAGGTTTCGAGAACTCCGCCGCGAAATAGACCCGCTGGTCTTTGGCCCAGCCCGTCGAGTAGCGCCATCCGCTGATGCGCGTGCTGTCGTCCGAGAAGCGGAAGCCCGTATCGGTCGCCTCGTCCCAGCAGCCGCCGTTTTCCAAGTCGAAGACCACGGCCGCGGCATCCGACGCCGGGAAGGTGTAGCGGTGCAGTCCCACACGCGCCGTGGCCGTCATCTCGGCCGTGACGCCGTAGCGCATCAGCGGAACCGAGTAGTAACCCGGCCGGGCGATCTCCCGCGTGCGGTCGGCATAAGACCAGAGTCCCGACGACGGATCGTCCTCCGTGCCGCGGGCATAGGTCACCTCGCCCACGACGGGCATCACCGTGACGTCGAACAGGTCGCCGATCCCCGTGCCCGAGAGGTGCGTGTGCGAGAAGCCGATCACCGTCGAATCCGACCGGTGGTACCCCGAAACCCAGTCCCATTCCTGCGGAATGCTCGTGGGGCCGACCTGCACCAAGCCGAACGGCACGTTCGCCCCGACGAAGACGTGGCCGTGGCCGCCCGTGCCGATCTTCGGGTCCACGAAGCGGGTGAAATCGCTCTCCGCAGCGGGCTGCGAAGGCGAGCAGGCCGCCGCGAGAAGCAGGGCCGCCGCCGGCAAAAAGCTGTATGTCCGTTTCATAGTCAAGCGTTATTTATCGTTTTTCAATTCGAATTTCAGTCGTCCGCCCCCGAGCAGCTCGTCGTGCGAGAGGCGGTACTTGCCGAGCGGTCTGCCGCCGAGCGTCATGCGGCCGATGTAACCGGCGCCGTCCGCCGGCCGCTCGGCCTCGATCACCAGCGGGCCCCGCTCCGTCGCGATCTCCACGCGGTCGAACACGGGGGCCGTCAGCGTATAGTACGGCTCGCCCGGGCAGTCCGGATAGAATCCCATCATCGAGAAGACGGCCCAGGCCGACATCGTACCCGTGTCGTCGTTGCCCGGAATACCGTCCGCGGCGGTCGTAAAGCAGGTGTCCAGCAGACGGCGCACCTCGCGCTGCGTGCGCCACTCCTCGCCCGGAAAGCGGCTGAATAGATAGGCGTAGGCGATGTCGGGTTCGTTCGCCGGGTCGTACAGCCCCTCGTCGAAGACCATTTGGAGCTTGTCGACGAACTTCCGCCGGCCTCCCATGAGCTTCGCCAGCCCCTCCACGTCGTGCGGCACGAAGAAGGTGTAGTTCCAGGCCGACCCTTCGTGGAATCCCGGCGCGGCCGTGAAGTTCTCGCCCGCCTTCGGGTCGAAGGGTTCGAGGAACGTCCCGTCGTCGTTGATCGGCCGCAGCGTCCCGAACTCCCTGTCGTAGTAGTGTCTGTACCCCAGCGAACGGTCGCGGAACAGACGCGCGTCGTCTCCGTGTCCGAGCGAGTCGGCCAGCAGCGACAGCGCATGGTCGGCGACGTAGTACTCCAACGCGTGCGACACGGAGGTATCGCCCGCGAGGTCCTTGGCGTAGAAACCCAGCGGAATGTAGCCCCGCTCGACATAGGGGTCGATGTCCGGCCGCAGCCGGTTCTGCGCTCCGGGCGTCGTGGCCGACTTGCGGAACGCCTCGTAGGCCGTCGCGACGTCGAAGTCGCGCAGCCCCTTCATCCACATGTCGACGATGACCGGAATGGCCGGGTCGCCTTCCATCGTGAAGGTCTCGCGGCCGTACAGCTCCCACTTGGGCATCCACCCCCACTCCTCGTACATGCCGATCATCGAGCGCACCATGTCCAGTTGCCGCTCGGGATAGACCAGCGTCAGCAGCTGGTGTACGTTGCGGTAGGTGTCCCACAGCGAAAAGACCGTATAGCGTTCGCCGTCGGTAACCCCCACCTCTCCCGAATGCTCCATCAGCGGGTATTCCCCGTTGACATCGCTCAGGAGATTCGGGTGGATCAGCGCATGGTACAGCGCCGTATAGAACACGGTCTGCTGCTCCGCCGTGCCATCCTCGACGCGGATGCGCGAAAGGTCGTCGTTCCACCGCGTGCGGGCCGCCCCGCGGATCGCGTCGAACGATGTTCCGGCGGGCTGTTCGGCGTCGAGGTTCCGGCGGGCGTTCTCCGTGCTCACATAGGAAATGCCCATGCGCACCTCGACCTGTTCGCCAGCCCGCAGGTCGTCGAACGTGAACCAGTAGCCCACGTCGTCGCCCGCCAGTTCGCGGCCGTACTCCGTATAGAGCTTGTATCTGCCGTTGTCGGGCGTCCACTCCGCCTCGACGCCCGTCATCGGGCGCTGTTTCTTCCAGTAGCCCGACGACGACGGGGTTTTCGTCACGCGCAGCACGAAATACACCGGAAACACCTTCTGCGGGTTGTAGCAGAACGTCCCCAGCAGTTTCATGCCCTCGATCTCCGTGGCGCTCACGCGGCGCACCGCCGCCCCCGACTCGTTCGTGAGGCCCTCGCCCAGATTCAGCAGGATGTGCCCCTTGCCGGCGGGAAACGTGTAGCGCTCGGCCGAAGTGCGCGCCGTGGCCGCAGCCTCGGCAAGAATACCGTACTTGTCGAGGCGCACCGAATAATAGCCCGGCGTGGCCCGCTCGTCGCGGTAGGCCGTGCCGTACTCCCGATAATCCACCGTCAGCGGCCCGCTCGTCGCCATCGTCAGCAGCGATCCCATCTCGGGACATCCCACGCCGCTCAGCGCCCCGTGGGCGAAACCCGTGAAGAATTCGTTATGGTACTCGTAAGGCGTCGACCACCAGCGGGCGTCCTTATCGTAGACGTTCGTGTCCGAACCCATCACGTTGAACGGAACCACCGCCATCATGCCGTTCGGGCACAGGGCCCCGGGGTGGGTCGTGCCGAAGTCGGTCGTGCCGATGAAAGGATCGACCTTATCGGCAGGAGTCTGGGCTCGGGCAAGTCCCGCCGTAAACAGAAGCGCCGCGATGATGATTCTTTTTCGCTTATTCATAAATGACCGGTCAGCAGTTTGAGATGTTCATCGGGCAGGAGCCGCAGGAGCCGGGCCGAAGCCGGAACGAGCAGCGTCTCTCCCTGACGGATCGGCATCTCGTTCCCTTCATCGTCGCAGAGCGCCCCGCTTCCTTCAATACACATGACGATCAGGAAGGAGTCGAGCTCCGAAAGATCACGGACAAATGCCCGATCGAGATCGTAAAGCGAAGTTACGAAATAGGGACACGATACCAACGGCACCTCCCTGTTTTTCGCCGCGACATAATGGGAACGATAGTCGGGCAGCACGGTGTAGTCGATAGCGTCCTTCGCCAGCTCGGTGTGCAGTTCGCGCGGTTTCCCGTCCGCCCCCGTACGGCCGTAGTCGTAGATACGATACGTGACGTCCGAAGTCTGCTGTATCTCCGCCACGAACGTTCCGGCGCAGATAGCATGAACACGGCCGGCCGGCAGGAAAAACAGATCGCCCGCAGTGACGGAATAGTCGCACAAGGCATCGGTCAGCGTATGGTCTGCGACCTTCCGTTCATACTCCGCAGGAGTGAGTTGTTCCGAGAAACCCGATTTCAGATGCGCCCCCCGATCCGCCGCCACGACATACCACATCTCCGTCTTGCCGTTCTTGCCATGCCGCATCCGAGCCAGTACGTCGTTGGGGTGCACCTGAATCGAAAGATCCTGACGGGCGTCGATGAATTTCACCAGCAGCGGAAATTCCGTACCATGCCGTTCGTAGACGGCATGGCCGACCAGCTCCCCTTTGAGCTGCCCGATAAGTTCCGGCAGGGTCATGCCGGCATATTCCCCCTCAGCGACGACCGATTCATCGCCTTTCACACCCGACAATTCCCAGCTCTCGCCGATATCGGACCGGTCGACGGCAATACCCTTGTAGGATGCGATCCTGTTCCCGCCCCAGATCATGCTTTTGAGGAGCGGGGTAAATTTAAAAGCCCTCATTGTCTATTATCATTACTGTCCAATTGACTTAAAGCAAAAGCGTATGCACCGACCGAAACGGCCTGACTGGCGCCGAGTTTCGAAATCGTGACGCCGATGCGCTTCTGCGGGTCGTAGGCCACATAGCGGTCGGTGCCGTAAACCTTCAGCGGCTGCAAGCGGCCTTTGGCGAACTCACGGAACTCCGCCTCGTCGTCCAGGTCGTAGACTTTCATCTGCACGCGGTTCAGCTCGTCGCCCGAGAGGGTGTGCATCTTCGCGCGGAGCTCTCTCAGCAGGCCCGGCATGATCCATTTGCGGGCCGCCGTGATGCCTCCGCCGATGACGACCAGACCGTCGATGAGCGTCACGGCCGCGGCCATGGCGTCGCCGGCGATCTCGCCCATTTCGGCGAAAGCCTGACGCGCCGCCCCGACGTTCCCCTGGCGCTTGCCGTCGGCGATCTCGCAGATCTCCCTGGGTTCCAGTCCGTGATTCGGATCGCCCGACAGTTCGCCGTAGACGCGCTTCACGGCACGAACGGAGACTCCGTCCTCGACGATGATCTCCGGCATCTTCTTGTGCCGCAGGCAGAAGGTCTCGACGCACGAGTTGTCGCCGCGGTTGAGGCGATTGTCGATCACGACGCCCACGCCGAAGCCCGTGCCGAAGGTGTAACCCACGAGGTTCTTGTAGCGTTTGGAGCTGTTCAGCGCTTCGAGACGGGCGTTGACCTGAGGCAGGGCTCCGCCCAGCGCCTCGCCGTAGGCGAACAAGTCGCCGTCGTTGTTGATGAAGACCGGAATGCCGAACGTTGCTTCGAGGAACGGGCCCAGCGCCACGCCGTCGCGGAACGACGGGAAGTTGGGAAGATAACCCCCGATGACGCCGTTGGGGTAATCGGCCGGACCGGGGAATGCGAACGAAATGGCCACGGGTTTCTCCGAAAGGCATCCGATGACGGCCCTGAACCCCTCGACCATCGCCGCGAGGCACTTGTCGAGATCCTCGGCATGAGACGGGAGCGTGATCGGCTCCACGATGAATTTATTGGCCTGCATGGCTCCGAACACGAGGTTCGTGCCGCCGGCGTCGAGGGTGATCACCACCCGATTGTCATGGCTGTACATGTCACAGGATATTATGACGCTTCGTGAACTCGACGATCTCCGGAATATAGCCGAAGGCAAGGCCCGTCACCGTGTCGGCGCAGCCGTAGTAGACCGCCACGCGCCCCGTCGCGGGGTCGTGCAGCGCGGCGCACGGGAACGTCACGTTCGGCACGTCGCCCATGCACTCGTACGGCGCGCGCGGCGAGATCAGGTAGGGGCCGCTGCGGGCCGTGACCTTCCACGGCTCGTCCAGATCCAGTAGCGCCGAGCCGAAGGCGTAGACGTAGCCGTTGCACGAACGAAGCACCCCGTGGTAGAACAGCAACCACCCCTCCGAGGTTTCGATCGGAACGGGACCCGCGCCGATCTTCATGCACTGCCACGCCGAGACTTCGAACGCCGCGGGCGACATCACGTGACGGTGGCGGCCCCAGAACTCCATATCGGGCGATTCGGAGTAGAAAATATCGCCGAACGCCGTATGGCCGTTGTCGCTCGGACGCGAGAGCATGGCGAACTTCCCGCTGATCTTGCGCGGGAACAGCACCCCGTTGCGGTTGAACGGGATAAAGGCGTTCTCCAACTGGTGGAACGTCTCGAAATCATCCGTCCACGCGATGCCGATCGTCGGGCCGTGGTAGCCGTTGCACCACGTCACGTAGTACTTGTCGCCGATCTTCGCCACGCGCGGATCGTAGCCGTAGACCCACTCCCCGATCTCGGGGTCGGCGCCCGTCAGGCGGAAGTCGGCCTCGTCGATGTCCCACCTCAGGCCGTCGGCCGAGAAGCCGACGTGCAGGCGCATGCGGCGGTTCGTGTCGTCGCAGCGGAAAACGCCGGCGTAGTTGTACCTGCCTTTTTGGAACGGCACGACGGCCGAATTGAAAATACTGTTCGAGGTCGACAGGGCGTCGCGGCCGATGATCGGGTTCTGCGTGTAACGCCACAAGACCTCTTTCGAACCCGCAGGGCGCTCCTCCCACGGCATATCGGGCAAAGGCTCGCCCGCAATTTTCAGTGCATTCATATTACTTGTCGTTTGGTTTGTCGTCATAGGTAAATGGAACCAGCTTCGTGATTACGAAGGCCGGAACAGTGGCCAGCATCACGGCAACAAAGAAAAATTTATAGCTCAGCATATCGCTCAGGAAACCCGAGGCCATGCCCGTGAGCATCACCGAGAGGTTCATGATCCCCGAGGCGAAGGCGTAGTGCGCCATCTGGTGACGGCCGGGGGCAACCTGCTGCATCATGAAGAGCGTGAGGCCCACGAACCCGAAGCCGTAGCCGAAATACTCCACCACGATGCCGCCGCCGACAAGCCACATGCTCGAAGGCTGGAACCATGCCAGAAGTGCATAGACCGCGAACGGCAGATTGAAGACGCAGCAAAGCGAGAACAGCGTGCGCCGCAGGCCCTGCCGGGCGATGTAGTACCCTGCCAGCATCGAGCCCAGCAAAAAGGCCCCCGCACCGAACGTACCGTAGTAAAGGCCGATCTGCTGGTTCGTAAGACCCAGACCGCCAGCGGAGGCGTCGGCTTTGAGGAACAGCGGCACGATCTTCATCACGAACCCCTCGCCCAGCCGATACAGGATGATGAAGGCGATGTAGTACCAGATATGCCGCTTGGTGAAGAACGCCGCGATAACCTCTTTCAGGCCCGAAAGGCCCTCCCGAAGCGAGCGGCGTTCGGCGGCGCCGCCGCCCGAGGGGAGCGCACGCAGGTGGTAGGCCCCCAGTGCGACGAGCGCGGCGCACAGGATGACAAGCACCGCCGTCCACGAACGCACGTAAGCGCCGAACGTCGCCGTACCCTCCGCCGAGAAGCTCTCGTAGAGCCACCCCGCCAACCACACGAGGCCGCCCGTGGCGACAAGTTTGGCAAGGTTGTAGAACGCCCCCTGCCAACCGATATACTTCGCCTGATCCTCCGTCGAGAGTTCAGCCATATAGACCCCGTCGGCCGCGATGTCGTGCGTGGCACCGCTGAAAGCAACCGCCGCGAACAACGCGACCGTAACGGCGAAGAACGACGGCAGGTGCAGCGACAAGGCCGCCAAGCCGAACAACACACCGCTGAGAAACTGCGTCGCGACGACCCAGAATTTCTTCGTGCGGTAGAACTCCAAAAACGGACTCCAAAGAAACTTGATCGTCCACGGCCACATGATCAACGACGTCCAGAAAGCAATCCGGGCATCCGTGACGCCGAGGTCCTTGAACAGCACTGCCGAGACCATGTTCAGAACGACGAACGGCAGGCCCATGGCAAAGTACAGGCTCGTGACCCAATGCAAAGGGCTACGAGGTATCGTCTTCATTTTATTTATATCTACCAGGTTGACAGGTGTAAATGAACCTGTTCGGGGTTAGTCAAACATATTATTCAAAAATCGCGCAGGAGGGAAAAATCATTCCCGACACTGCGCGATTTTCATACAACCTCAGGGCATCGGTAAATATCTCGAACAATGCCGCATCAATCCGTCAACCCGACCACCAGGCAGCCGGAATACAGGATATCGGTCTGAACATAGAAGGTCATCCACACCGTCGAACCATCGACTTTAATCACTTCGACCTCCGCCTCGACCTCATCGACCAAAACCTGTTTATCCTTTCTGTAAGCCAACTTCAAACCGGGCTTTTTACCCAACGTATTCATGTCATACCCCGGTTTGGTTTTACTCGTAAGATACAAATAATCAGTTGTCATATTCACCGAGTAAGCCCCATAAACGTAGTATCCATACATAATATCGTCGTATCCTCCCATGTCCAGTTGCCCTTTGATCTTTTCGCCATTGACCAAATACGTGTGAAGAGGCAACGACTTGAATTCCTCCAATTCCTCATCCGTAAACGGACTTGTCGTTACCGTATTGGACACGGTTACGGCAGCCGTCAGATTGCGGGAATCCGTGACGGTAATCGTCGCTTCTCCCCCGCTCAGACCCGTCACCGTGACCGTCGCGCCGTCTTCGCCGATTTCGGCCGTGGCTATTTCGGGAGCCGAGGAGCTCACACGATAAGCCGGATTGCCGTCCGTGATTCGGAACGTCGTGGTGGCCGGCGCGCCCATCTTCAACGTCAAATCGATATGTTCGGTGTCGAGCGTAACGACATCCGAATTGTAGACGTTTATTTTCAGCGATTCGTAAGATCCGCCCTTGTCAGAAACCACGACCTCCGTCTTGCCTACGGCAAGTCCCGTAACCGTCAGCATATCTCCTTCGACGGTCGCGGAGGCAATGCTCGGATCGAGCACGTTGACCCGATACTCCCCTGCTCCCGATGTGATTTGCAGGCTTTTCGAAGTCTCTTTTTTCAAGTCGAACGATTCCGATTCCACGTTCAATTCGGGAAATTCCGGCAATTCGGGAACGACAATCGGCGAAGGTTCGGGTTTTACCAGCGCATCGTCGTCGCTGCAAGCAGTCACTCCCAGCATAAGAGCCAGAGAGAGGACGGCATATGTCAAATAGTTGTTTTTCATCGTTGATCTTTTTTCGACCGCAGCACACAGGAAAAGGTTCACAAAAAAACTTTTTCCTGCGGCTGCGACCTGTTACTGTTACCAATCTTTCGTATAGGTATGACCGTCGAAGAGCATCTCCTCTCCGTAAAGCGTGCTGGTCACTCGCTCCAACGCCTGCACTTGGGTCATCTTTTCACTACTCCCCACAGGCGTCGTATCGAACGACCCCGAACGATGGTACGGATTCAATCCATACAGGAAAAGCGTTTTGTAGGTATCTCGCACCTGCTCCAATCTCCCCACGCTCGGCCATAATGGAGTATAGCTGTTAAAATCAAAAGAGTGAAGTCCGAACCGGCTGGCCGGAAGCCCCGGGAACTGCGCAAGCGATGCCCAGGCACTTTCACTGTAATCGACCATCACATAGTCGATATAATCGCCCGGCAGCCAGGTCTTATCATCCGCCTCGAATTCGCATCCCTCGCCGCTGAGGTCCCAGATCGCACCCAACTGATAGGCGACGACCCAGCGGTCGGGCATCATACGCTTTACCCGGAACATCAGATCCGCAGCGGCCTCGGCCGTATTCTCGGCATAGAACCCCGTGGGAGGAGGCGATACCAGAGCGGTATACTCATCGTCGAAGAATACACCGTCCAGTTCATACGTGTCGCAGATGATCTTCAACTCCTTGGCAAAAGCATCGGCCGTCGCGGGTTTGAGGTTGGCCACTCCGGCATGGGTATGATACGGCGTGATGGCCAGAATGACCTTCATGCCACGCTCCTGCAAAGGCGTAAGATACTTCTCCCTGTTGTTCAGGATATATTTGATATTGTCGTTGACCAATGCATGTACCGTTCCGGTCGCTTCGTCGAGAATGATGTTGTCGGAGAATAAGACAAGAGCATCGAACAGATATTTGCCGGAATCATCCAACGTAAAACTGAGCAGATTGAGCGGATTCACGTCGTTGGTTTCCATCACACAGAAAACCTTGGCCGCATCTTCGCCCTTATCGCAGTCTCCGGGATTTTCAACCACATTGAGGAAAATGAGATACTCCGCATCTTCGGATTTCATTTTCAGTTCACCCGAAACGACCTCGGCACGCACCGGAATCACATAGGTGGCTCCTACGGCCTGCTCCGTCGTGAGGGCATAGTTCAAAGTCAGCTCGCCGGATTGCTGGGAACCGGCCGCCAGAGAAAACTTGCCGGACGAAAACCCGACAGCCGTTTCGGGCAGCGCCTCGAACGAGTTGCCCGTCTGCTCGTTGTAAGCCTCGAGCACTTCGGGCGCATAGACCAGCGACACCTCGCTCGCCGTCCCTGACTTTTTCGTGGCACGGAGGTAAAGCGCCACACTCCCGCCGCCCCGCTCTCGGACTTCTACCGTCACGAATTCACGCTGCGCATTCTCATCGGTCAGATACCCCATCTGAGTATCGGTGGACACGATGCCGCTCTCATCGGCCGGGAACATATCGATCTCCGTTTGGTTACAACCGCCGGAGAACCCCGCGGCCGCCGCCAGCAACAGGAGGAGAGCATTCCGTTTCAAAAATTCGTATGTCTTCATATAAATTTCGATTTTTCAGGGTGAAACACGTTATTTGGCCGGGAGTTCCACAGCGTTCCATGTCAGCACCTTCGTAGCCGCGGCATCGTTACCGTACTGCGAATAATCCCCGACGGTTGCGCCGCCGCCTTCGTTGAACTTCCAGTAGGCTACCAGATTGCCGTTCAATTCCGGATCATAGAGCTTGTAGAAATGATTTTTCCCGTTGATATCCTCCTCAGCGAGCACCTTATTCCAGACGCGCACCTCCGAAATATCGCCGTCGAGATAACGCGCATCTTCGTAAGAGTAGCCGATCCAGAAACTGCGCTGCGTTTCGGTCTCGGTGGCATAGTAGCGTCCCCAATCCACAGGGTCCGCAAACCGTGCGAATGTCTGCGGCGTCTTTTTCACTCCGTCGATATAGACGTTCACCTCATGGGTATCGCTATCGTAGGTAACGGCAATATGCGTCCAGCGTCCGGTCTTCACCGTCCAATCCGAAGAGGTCAGTTTTTCGTCGACGGTCGTTCCCGCAGGCCGTCCCACGACCTGCAACTGATTGTTCGGAGCCGTATCGCCGAACCGCAGCAGGAAATGGCCTTCGACGCCCATCAAGGTCGAAATGTTCGATCCGCGTCCGTCGGCGAATTCGTCTACCTTGACAAGCGCTTCGGCCGTGAGGCTGCGAAGATTCCGGAGCGGATCCGGATTCCGCCATTCGACACTTACCGCATTCTCCCGCAGGTTGGCAACGACATTGACGAGCGATGCTTCCTTCACCACGAAATAAACGGTACGACGGCTGGCCAGCGTCGCGACATCGGCGCCGTCGATCGAAACCGGAAGCACATAAACCTGCGTTTTGTCGAGCGACAGCAGGTTCCTGAACCGGATCTCCACCTCGCTCGAAGCCGTTTCTCCCGCAGGAATCACGGCCTCCGGATCGGGAATCTCGTAATAATCCGCAGGAAGCATCCCGGCGGAATCCGAATAGGCCGTATTATACCACTCGACCTGCTCCGGATCGGCGACATAGGCGAACGAAATGTCCGAATCGGCAGGCATCGCGAGCTGCGCCTGCAACGTGCGCACATAGCTGTCGGCTTCCTCCTCGACGAAGACCGTAGAGGTTTGTTCGGCCGTATTGTAAATCTTGTTGTCGAAATGCTCCGTATCGTCCTGGCAGGAGACAAGCGCTCCCGATCCGACCAGCAATACGGACAAAAATCCGATATGACGTTTCATGTTCAATAGGTCTTTTTATTTGATCGACGGGTTGAGCGTCGAAATCATGTTACGCATGTTCTTGTAGGTATTGTCGGCATTGAAATAATCCCCCGAGAAATCATAGACCCCTACGGCACGAATCCTCGCTCCCTGCTGGGGCGTGCAGGCCCAGGCTGCCACGGCGTCCGTCGCCGGCGTACCGTCGGAGAACGCGGCGTATTTGTTCGTTCCCGAGAGCGGCGTACCGGCTACGACCATGCCATAACGACCTGCATAACCGGCGATCCAGTTCCGGGTCATCAGCGTCGTCAGTTCATTGGTCGCCGTAGCGGTCCGGCCGTCAAGCAGAATGGTCGGGCACCGATCCAGAATGTCTTTGTCCAACAGATTGTCAGGCTGCCCGAAGAAAGTCAACTCCACCCCTTCGTTACGCGAGCACCAGTCTTCGAGAATGCCGATAAAACAGTTCTCGTTTTCCATGTACTCCTTTTTCTCGGCATCGTCCATCAGCACGGTGGATTTCCCCGTATAACCGATGCAAATGCCGTCATAGGGATACTTTTTCAGCAAAGACAATGTATAGGAGAGCGTATCGGTGAGGTACGACCGGAAATCCCGGTCGGGGTCTGCGGGCTCCACGATATTCGTATAGTCGGTTTTCATCCCGTCGAAATCAATCGTATAGACGATCTTCATCCCCTTCTGCTCCCGCAGATAATTCATCTGCTCGATCTCGCTTTGCGTCAGGCTGTCGGGATGGATCAGCCCCACGACGTCGATGCTGTCGGGGACGTCGCGCAAATAATGGGCCCGCGACACCGGCACTTTCACGCTGTTGTCGTACCATGCGTAAACCAGCGTATGATCGGTCTTGCGGTATTCGCGCAACGAAGCGAGATACCGGGAATAGAGTTCGGGGTTCTGCTGCTCGACATTCTCATACTCCACCGAGAGGTTGTCCACATCGGTCCAGTCCTCGCAGGAGGGAAGGCCGAATGTCGTCGCCAACAGCAGAGCAACAGCTATTTCGATTTTTCTTTTCATCGTTCTCAAAAGATTTATTCGTTAACCAATTTCGGATTGCAGTCCCACCAGACATGCGTGGAAAGCCTGTCGCCACCATTGGAAAGGTCTTTGCCGACAGCCCTGTTCAGATTCACTCCGTTGGTTTTGTACTCGTCCGAAGGATAGATCAGACGACGGGCGAATTTCCCGTCGGCGACATCGCCTCCGCTCCGATTCACGGGCGCAGCCGCCAACTTCGGATAACCCGTGCGGCGGAACTCGGCCCAGGCTTCGTGTCCCAACGGGAAGTTGGCGATCCATTTCTGCGTGATGATCTGCTCGAGCTGCAACTCGGGATCCAGAGAGTTCCATGCGGGCACGCACTTCGTATCGGGCACGAATGCGTATTGCCCCTTGGGGTCGTTGTAGGCGCCGACCCTGTTCTGCGAAGAGAGGTAGGAGGCGGCATCTCCGGCATTCCACTTCGCGAACGAAAGTTCGACTCCGCGACGATAGAAGTTCTCGGCCGTATCGCCCGTATCCCAGCCGTAAAGCGACGCTTCGGCCCGCAGGAACATCACCTCCGAAACGTTCATCCACAACAGCGGATCGCTTTGACCGATATTCAGATTCGAATAAGCCTGTCCGCTGGTGATGGGATATTCGTTGCCGATGCGCAGCCCCCAATAGTCATTGACCGCATCGGTGAACGTGGACTTTTTGGCATAAGCGCTGATCCGGGGATCGTTCCAGCTCTTCATGTAATTGAGCAGATCGGCCGAAATACGCGTTTCGCCTCCGTTGTATTCGTAGGCCACCTTGTAAAACGGATTGACGTTGATTCCCGAAAGCTGAGCGTTGTCGTCGTTCGAAGTCATTACACCCAGTTTTCCGTCCGTTGTATCCACGGCCTCTTTGGCTCGTTGCTCGGCCGTCGCAGGAGCCGCATAGACCAGCCGCATGGCCATCCGCAGTTTGAGCGAATTGGCGAACTTGATCCATTTTTCGATATCTCCGGAGTAGACCTTGTCGGCAGCCGCCGAGATCGACGAGGTGCGATGTTCCGTCAGCGTGGCAACCGCAGCATCCAGCTCTTCGAAAATCTTTTCGTAGACCTCCCGCTGGGTATCCAGCGGAGCCGTAACCTTCCCGTCCGAACCGATCCGGCTGTAAGGGATCGGCCCGTAGGTGTCGGTCACGCGCTGGAAAGCCGCAGCCTTGACGATCTGCCCTACGGCAAGGATCGTTTCGTCTTTCGTTGCAGCCTGCAAGCTGAGCCAGTTGGAATAGACGTTGGGAATGATTTCCAGATACATTTTACCCAGCCAGTCCTGCGAAGGATTAAAATAGGAGAACGAGTTGGCCCACACCTGCGAGTCGGCGAAATAGCCGCCCCACACACCGCCCATCAGGCACTCGGTGAACTGATTCAGATGCTCCTCGACGGGAATCACATTGCTCTGCATACCGCCGAGCAGCGAGCTGACGAGGTATTCGTCGCGCTCCGTCTCCTCCGGAGAAACCTCCGCCCAGTTGCGGTTGTAGTCCATGTAGTCTCCGGTACACGAACCCGCCAAAGCTCCGCCCAGGAGGCAGATGCCGAAGCATATCTTGTTGTATGTCGTTTTCATGATCTTCGTTAGAATTTAAGTCTGACATTGAAACCCAGGTTTCGCGTGCCCGGCATCATGAAGTTGTCGATTCCCTGGTAATAATTGCCCGTGGTGGCCACGGCTTCGGGATCGAACGGCGCCTCGCAGTAGATCATCCACAGGTTGCGGCCTACCAGCGAAACCGTGACATCGGCGATGTTCCAGAGCTTCGCCTTCGGAATGGTATATCCGATCGACACCTCCTGCAAGCGGAAGTTCGTCGCCGAATAGGTGTAATATTGGGGAAGGCCCCCCTGTCCGGCGACCACCGAATACCAGTTCTCCGCATCGATCAGATCGCCGTTGACGACGACTCCTCCGAAATCGCGCGCGGCGGCCGTAGCTTCCGACACCCCGTAATAATCCATATAGGCCTGGGTCGCCGAATAGACGATGCCGCCCAGACGGGCCGAGAGCATGAAACCGAAATTGAAGTTGCCGTAGTTGAAGTCGTTGCGCCAGGCCAGATTCGCCTTCGGGAATACCGAGCCGAGTTTGATATCCTTTACATTCGTCGTGTTGCCGACCACCTTGCCGTCGGCATCGACATAGATGTTGCCCCGGCTGTCGCGCCGCAGATCGGCCGTGGAGTACAGATCGCCCAGGCTGCCGCCCTTTTTCAGCAGGAACCGTGCGTAACCCAGCCCGCCGATGTCGAGACGGTCGAGCGTCATCGGTTCGTTGATGACGGGAATCACATAACCCTCCATCAGCTCCATGATTTCATTGCGGTTGGCGCTGAACGTGAAGTTCGACGACCAGCCGAATTTACCCCATTCGTTCGAATAGCCCGCCGAAAGTTCGATACCTTTGTTGCGTACCGATCCCGTCTGAATGTACATCGTGGAATAACCCGACGACGGCGAAATGCCGGGGTCGAAAGTCTGGTTGTAGGTCTTGGCCGTATAAAGGCTCAGGTCTACGTTGAAATGGCGGAGGAAACGCGCCGTCAGTCCCACTTCCCACGAATCGGTGCGCTCGGGTTTCAGCTCGCCCATCGGATAATGGGTTTTGGAAGCCCATTGCTGGTTCGCGTTGTCCCACTCGTAAGTCTGTTGCGCGAGGAACCGCGGAATGGGAAGACCCACCGAAGCGAACGAACCGCGTACTTTCAGATAGGAGATCCATTTCGGCATCGGAAGCGCCTCGGAAAGCACGACAGAAGCGCCTACCGACGGATAGAAGAACGCCGTCTTGGCGGAATAGGGCCCTGCAAGCTGCGAAGGCCAGTCTCCGCGGCCGGTGAGGGTAAGGAAATAGGTGTTCTTGAAACCGGCCTCGACCGACGCGAACAACGACTGCGTCTGGTCACGGTACCCCGACTGGATACGCTTGGTCTTCGTATTGTCCAGCTGCATTACGTTGAATACATTGGCGATTCCCGTGGACATGATCGGCCCTTCGTTGCTGAAAATACTCTGCTGCATGTCCGAATAGGAGGCCCCGATATTGGCATTCAGCGACCAGTTCTCCCCGAACGTCTTGTTGATGTTCACCAAAATATCGGCATAGGTCTGCTTGTCGATCGTACGCTCCAGCATGAAGGAACCTTTCGACAATGCGTCGGAACCCTCGTTCGTCAGCGTGGTGTTCGACGTCGCATAGAGTTTCTTGGTGTATTCGTTGTTGGAGTTGTCGATCCGCACGCGTCCCGACACCGACAGCCAGTCGAGAATCCGGTAATTCAGATTCGCATTCAGCATGTAGCGGTCTTTCTTATTCTCGCGCAGGTTGCGATAGGCGATCCAGTAGGGATTCTGTCCGGTCAGTGCCGAGAACATCTTTTCGGGCCAGTATTGCGTGGCGAGCTTCCGGTCGGAGTCCCAGCGTTCGTACATCCGAATATCCTCCCAGTCGTTCCCGCGCGGGAAAAGGTAAGCCGTCACCAGCGGATTCGAATAGGTTCCCTGGTTCACCATGTTCATGTCGCTCTGCTTGATGTAGCTGGCTCCCACGTCGAGCGTCATACGGTCTTTCAGGAACGACGTAGTATTACGGAACGTGAAATTGTAACGGTCGTAGTCGTTATTGGGAACCATCCCCTTCGAATTGACCGCCGAAGCCGAGACATAGGTCTGGTTTTTCTCCGTGCCTGTCGAGAGAGCTACGGTCTCGGTCGTCACAACGCCCGTTTGCAGGAAATCGTCGGCCGGGTCATACCCTCCGATCGTAGCGGCGTTCAGACGGGCTCCCCAGCTCTTGTCTACCGACGAGGCGGACGAAGCGAGGCTGCCCGTGCCGTAACGGCTCTGGAATTCGGGCATACGGAACGGACGCAGAAATTCCGTGTTCTGCGATACGGTGACGCTCAGCGCTCCGGCCTTGCCCTTCTTCGTGGTGATGACGATGGCTCCGTTGGCGGCATTGTTGCCGTAAAGGGCCGCTGCGGCGGCTCCCGTCAGCACCGAAATCGATTCGATGTCTTCGGGATTGATGTCCGCGATAGCTTCCGTCGTACCCCGCGAGTCGAACTCCGTACCGCCCTCGCTGCCCAGATTGAACATCGGGATACCGTCGATCACGTAGAGTGCATTCGACGACTGGCTGATGGCCTTGCTGCCGCGCATCACCACTTTCGAAGCGCCGCCCACACCCGACGACGAGGCGTTTATGTTCACGCCGGCAACCTTGCCGTTCAGCGAGTTGATGAAATTGGCGTCTTTGTTGCCGACGATATCTTCGGAATTCACCTGCTGCACGTTGTACGACAGCGCCTTCTCCGAACGTTTGATACCCAGAGCCGTTACCACGACGGCATCGACGGTCTGGGCCTCTTCGCGCAAGGCGAAGTCGATCTGCGAACGCTGACCGACGAGAATCTCCATCGGAGCATAACCCAGGAAATTGACAGTCAGCACGGCCGTCGCGGCAGGTGCAGGAATCTCCAAGGTGTAAGAACCATCGAGTCCCGTGCTCGTACCGATCGTCGTGCCCTTCACAAGAACCGCCGCCCCGATCACCGGAGCACCGGTACGATCCGATACCCGGCCGCGGACCGTAAAGGGTTTGTCAGTGTCGGTTCCGGTCAAAGACAACAGGATATTCTGCCCCTCGATACTATATGCGAGCCGCGATCCCCGTATCAACTGATCGAGAACCTCGCGGAGCGGTTGCTTCTCGGCATGAACGGAAATGAATTCCGCAGAGGCATCGATGCCCTCGCCTAACATGAAAAGATAACGGGACTGTCCTTCTATGGCAGCAATAGCTTCGGAAAGAGGAACCTTGTCCAGATTGACGGTCAGCAAGTTATCCTGAGCTCTGGCTGCCAACGTACACACGCTCAGACAAACACATAACACCACCCGTCCGATTAGTCCCTCGATTTTACGAAAAACTTGTTTTTTATTCATACATTTGTAGAAAGATTGGGTAATAGGTTTTGTAGTCTTTCAATGGCGGAGCCGATTACCGGCCTGCGGGTCTGCCAACCCGCAGGCGTTTTTATTTTCAAATTTCAAAGCTCCCTACCGATAATAAACGAAGATCAGGTCATAGGCGACAAACGGTTTTAGGCTGGTTATACAAAAGGGTTTCAATGGATCGTAACAACGTTTTTCTTCGGATCGTGCGTGAAGGTGAAATCCGAAGTATGCTGCAACACGCGCAATGCATGGTCGATGCCGTCTGATATCCGGATCTTTCCGCTCGCAAAGCCAATGACCGGCATTGTCTGACGGGCAATTTCAATACGCACATTATACGCAGTTTCAAACTTCCGCATCAGTTCCTCGAACGACTGACCGCGAACGCTGATCAATCCCTCCGTCCAACAAACAGCGTCGAAATCGCGGACTTTGCTGACGGAAAAACGCCCGTTCAACCAATGTGCTTCGTCTCCGGAGTTCAACACGGCACCGGCCCGGGTCGTCCGCTCGGTCAGGCGAAGGGATCCGTTCAACAAAATCGTCGAAAAGCGTCTCGATTTCTCATCCGCGACGACATTGAAACGGGTACCCAGAACCTCCACATCGGAAGCGAAAGTCCGGACGATAAACGGATGATCCTCGTCGTGTTCCACTTCGAACATCGCCTCTCCCGTGAGTTTCACCATACGCTCATGACGCCCGAAAACGACCGGATATTCGAGACGGGCACCCGAGTTGAGCCAAACCCGCGAACCGTCCGCCAACGTGATATCCACCCGTTGTCCCGCCGGAACGTCCAGAGACGTATACTGCGAGGAAAAGCTATTGACCGTATGCAGATATGTCAGATAGCCTGCACCGAAGAACAGCACGACCGCTGCCGCCACTCCACCCAGACGCCGTACGATCCGCGGGAGCCGTCCCCCAAGCCGCACCTTCATGGGCTTATCGCTCCGCTCTGCTAAGAATTCCCTGCACTCCGAATCGTATATCTTCGTCATTTCAAAGACGAACCGGATCTCCTCGAATTCTTTCACATGGTCGGGGGAGGCATCCAACCACTTCACAAGTTTCCGCTTTTCCGCCTCCGAACTTCTGCCTTCGAGATATTTCAATATGTCCGTAGATTCCATTTTTTCAATTTCACGTTTCGTTTCACCACCGGAAAATTATCGTTCTGCCGGTCTTCTAAATAGTATATTGCACAAGGGGGGGGGTAAAGACAAAAAAATCGGCCGTTTTCCGCAAATAAATATTTTTATAAAATTCATAAAATATTTTCATAATATTTGCCGGTTGGTAATCTGAATATTACGAAAAAAATCCCAAATACAGGGGGGGGGTGCTACCATTAAGAAAAATATTATAACTTTGACCCAACAAACTCGCGACGCAGTATCCCCGAAAAATGAATCCCGATACGGAAATATTCAACAGGCTCTACGTCAGATACCGGAGTAATTTCATCGCCATTGCCCGGTCATATGTAGAAGATACTGCCGTAGCCGAAGATATCGTCACGGATTCTTTCGTCTCCTGGTGGCTCCGCAGGAATACGCTTCCCGAAAATACCGATCCCCGGAGATACGTCGTAGGAACGATCAAAAAACAGTGTCTGGAACACCTGCGCTCCCGTCAGATACAAACCCGGGCTCACAAAAACCTTCGGGATACCAACGCTCGTATGCTGGCGTATCATCTCGCCAGTCTGGAAAACAATACGACCGAAAATCTACACGCGGAAGAAGTCGTCGAAATCTTGCGCAGGCAGCTGGAAGCGATGCCTGCCCTGATGCGGGATATTTTCATCGCCAGTCGCACCGAAGAACTGAGTCATAAGGAAATTGCAGCACGGTTCCATATTTCCGAACGCAGAGTAAAATACGAACTTAAAAAAGCATTGGACACATTGAAAGAGTCGTTCAGGGATTATTTGCCGGCATTTTTCATCCTTTGGGCTATCGACCTGCTGATGCAAGACTACCGTTGAATCCGATCGAGGAGAGCCGCCCCGTATCGGCCTCAATTCATTCATATAAAACGGTTTCCACTCCCGAAGCACCGAAGAGGGCCGTCAGCGTATTCCTCGGGAACACGATGGAAACATCTTGCAGCGCCTTCTTGTCCTGATAGGCGAACGACACATGCTCGAACCGTATGTCGCCGGCGGCCGGCGCCTGCCGTTCGCCTTCCATCTCCGGCTCGTTCACCAGCGCGAGAGTACGCCCTCCGGCAATGGAGAAGTAGCGGAACGCCGCAAAGCCGGTCAATAAATGCGTCGCGGACTTCTCCGAGGTACGTCTCCGAGCATCCCGGCATAGGCTCGTGCTCTTCCGATGGCTCCTTTCCCGTCTTTTGCGTCACCATGAAACTTCACCCGTGAGCGGGTCTCGTCCTCGTTCATTGCCCTCTCCTTGCTTTTCCTCACCGGAACTTTTCAGGCCGGGTTCGAAAGCATCGACTTTTTCAGGGAAAGACAGAGACGCTCTTTCCCGAAACGGCCTCTTAATCCGAGGTGAAAGAGGAGTCACACAGAACATACTTTATTCAGAAAAAAGAGAAAATCATCGGGAAAAGCTATGCTTCAAGACGAGATATGGTAATGATATACCTAAAAAAAGCGATTGACGATATTTCGTCGTCATCCTAATTTTGCGGCGTATTTTTTAATATTAAAACGAAAGATGGGTAAAATCAAAACAGCGCCTATTTCCACCATACTGTGTCTAATATGCTGCGTGAATGCAAATGCCCAGATTATCAGAGGAAAAGTGGTCGACGACACCACTCGCGAACCGCTGAATCGTGCAGCCGTGGAGATACGCTCTTTCGGGGACGACGCCTACATAGCAGGAGGTTCCACCGATGCGAAAGGAGAGTTTGAGCTCCGCCTGAAAGAAACGTATTCCAAAATTCGGGTCTCCGTTACCTTCCTGGGATATAAGCCGGTCCAGAAAGTATATGTCCCCGATGAAAGCCGCGATTATCTCGACTTCGAGATGCAGGAGGAATCCCATACCATGGACGAGGTGGTGGTAAAGGGGCTGAGTCCGGCGGAAAGAGTGCAGCGGCTGGCCTATAACGTATCGCTGGTGGAAACGGCCAAGCTGAAAAACACGACGATGGATCTGTCCAATGTCATCGACAAGATCAGCGGGGTGAAAATCCGCTCCACGGGAGGCGTGGGTTCCGAAGCCAACGTCACCCTGAACGGCTTTTCCGGACGCCACGTGAAAATCTTCATCGACGGAGTGCCGATGGACGGCATGAGTTCGGCTTTCGGGCTGAACAACATTCCGGCCGGTTTGGCCAAGCGTGTGGAGGTATACAAGGGCGTCGTGCCTATCGAACTGGGCGGCGACGCGCTCGGCGGAGCCATCAATATCGTCACGGACAACAGCCGGCGCACCCGGGTCAGCGCTTCCTATTCGTTCGGTTCGTTCAACACCCACAAGACCAACGTTTATGCGGAACATACCTCGAAGAAGGGTCTCTATGTCTCGCTGAATGCCTACCAGAACTACTCGGACAACGATTACAAAGTCAATATCGACCACTACACCAAGTTCGGCGAAACCGGCAACAGCGTAGTCTACGAGGATCTCGTAGTCCGCCGGTTCCATGCCAAATACCACAACGAGGCCGCAATTCTGAAAGTCGGCGTCGTCGACAAACCGTGGGCGGACCGCCTGCTTTTCGGTTTCACCGGAGGCTACGAGTACAAGCAGACCCAGAACGCCTCCAACATGAACTGGGTGTACGGAGCGCGCTACACCACGGCCAACACGCTGATGCCGCAGCTGACTTACGAAAAGAAGTTCAAGGTGTTGAAGGGGCTGCACGTGTCGTTGAACGGAAATTATAATTTCGGTCAGTCCTACGCGGCCGACACGGCCCGTTGCAACTACAACTGGCTGGGAGAAAAGAGTAAACCCAAGAGCGCTCCGGGAGAGCTGGCCTATACCAAATACCGTTATCGCGACAACAACGGCGCAGCCAACTTCCGTATGGCCCTTTTCCCCGCGGACGGCCATTCCGTATCTTTGAGTACCACCTTCACCTCTTTCTCCCGTTCGGGCAAGGACGAAACCCAGCCCACGCCCGAATACGAGCATCCCCAGCAGAGCATGAAAGCGGTTACGGGGCTGAGTTACAAATACGATTACAAGGGCAAATGGAACACCTCCGTTTTCGTGAAGAATTACCTGAACCATCTGGAAGCCTATCTCGATCCGGACGGCGGAAGCGACTATCGGGATTTCAGCAACACCTCCTCATATTGGGGCGGAGGTTTGGCCAGCACCTACTTCTGGGGGCAGCACGTGCAGCTGAGGCTTTCGTATGAGTATGCGCTCCGCCTGCCCACCAGCCGCGAACTGTTCGGTACGGGAGACGACATCGAACGGGGAAATTCGAGCCTGAAGCCGGAAACGAGCAACAATATCAACGTCGGCGTTACAGCCAGCCCGATAGACGCGGGCAACCATCGCCTGACGATAGACGCGGCCTTCCAGTACCGCGAGATAGACGACTATATCCGGCGAACCACGAACAACGACAACGGACGCGCCTCTTCGAAGAATGACGGCGGAGTCCGCAACCTCGGCGGAGATTTCGGCATCCGCTATGCGTTCGCCGATCTTTTCTTCATCGGCGGAAATTTCAGCTATATCGACATGCGGAGCATGACCAGATACGTGACGGGCACGCAGCGGGAGAGTAAAAACTACAAGGAACGTATTCCGGCCATTCCCTATATGTACGGCAACGCAGAGGCCGGAATCACGCTGCGCGATGTTTTCCTGAAAGGAGCCACGCTGGATATTCATTACATGATGAATTACATACGGCAGTTCAGCTACGAATGGAACACCTACAACAACCCCGAACTGGATGTGCCTACCCAGTTCTCGCACGATCTTTTCGTGAGCTACAATTTCGGCAGGAAGTCGGAGTTCACGGTCTCGGCCGAGTGCACCAACATCTTCAACGCCCGCCTGTACGACAACTTCAAGATGCAGAAGCCGGGACGCGCCTTCGCCGTCAAATTCGGATATAATTTCCTTAAATAACAAATACAAGTGCAAATGAGAACCGATTTCAAATTTTTCAGCTTAGCTTTGTGCGTATGCGCTCTGGGAGCGTGCAGCGACGATGACTCCGATTCGACCGGGACGGGCGGCAGCGGCAGTTCCGATAAGCAGTACGTGGTAATGAGCGGATCGGGAGAGAACAACGGCGCATACTTGCAGACGACCGACGATCCGACGACCGGCACGCTCGACCCTGCAAATCCCGACGGGCGCATCTTTTTCAGCGGGAACAATCCGGACTTCGTAAATTATAACAACGAGATCCTCATCGGCATGAACTACCCGTCGCAGGGAGGTTCTTCTTCGGACTACATCACGATGGCCTGGAAGCTGGTGGACGGAAAGCTGACCCAGCACGGAGGCGGCGTAGCTCTGGACGGAGACGTGAAGGCACGCGGTATCTTCAAGAACTACCTGATCGGCATGTCCGACCAGGCTACCGACTACGACCACTACGAACGTGTGAAGTTCATCGAGTTGAACAGCTTCGGCGCAGCCGTAGTGGACGGAATAATCGACTGCGACGACATGTCCAAGGAACCGCAGAGCCAGATGGAAGGCGAAACATGGGGCGTGGGCGACATCGCCGAGTTCGGCGACTATGTGCTGCTCTCATACAGTACCAAGCATCTGGTAAAAGACGGGGCCAGCGGCGCCAAAGCGAAAGCGACTTACAGTACGGATTTGGCAAACAACCTCTATTTGGGCGTATATGAATTCGACCCCACCGACGCGGACAAGGAATACCTGAAATACCAGAACATGATTGTCCGCAAGAGTGAGGATCATGTCGGCGAGGAGGCCGGACAGATCAAAGGCAATCTGCGTTCGCGCACGGAGACCGGCATCGAAGTGTTGGGCGACGAGATTTACCTGTTCTGCCAGGGCTCCAAAAACTCCGGCAAGGATTATCCCGACGTTCCGTCGGCCGTATTGCGCATCAGCGGCAACAGTATTCAGAACGGCAAACCGGTGGCTATCGACGACGACTATTATGTGAATCTGACCGAAGTGACCGGACACTACATGTGGAAATGTTTCTACATCGGCGGCAACAAGTTCTGCCTGCAACTCTATACCGAAAAAGGAACGGCAGGGTTCGTGGAAGGATCGCACAAGGCCTTCGGTATCTTCGACGTGAAGACCGAGCAATATACTCCGGTCACCGGCCTGCCCGATGCGAACCTGATCTACGATATTGCTCTGGCATACGCCGCGGATACGGACAACAACACCATTACGTTCGAAGTGGAGACTACCGACAGCCAGCTGCCGGCCCTCTATACCATCGGCAAAGACGGGGTGGCTAAACGCGGTATGGAAGTCGACACGGAATCGATCAAAGGTGTAAGCCTGTTGAAGCAGAAATAAACACTCCGTCGTGCACCATGAACAAGGTATTTCGGAAAATACATCTCTGGCTCTCTGTCCCCGTCGGGTTGATAATCACGGTTATCTGCCTCACGGGGGCAGCCCTCGTTTTCGAGCGGGACATAACGGAAAGCCTCGATCCCGAACTTTACAAGGTCACGTACACGGAAGGGAACGCTCCGCTGCCGCCGTCCGAACTGGTCGCCGCTATCCGCCGGCAGGTTCCGGATTCGCTGGAACTGCTCTCCCTGCAACTGCCCGGCGAACGGGATGGCGTCTGCATGGCGACATTCAAGGGTACGGGAAAGCGTTCGCTGAGCGTGAACCCCTATACCGGAGAGGTGAACGGGTGGACCAAGAGCTACCCTTTCTTCCAGACCATGCGCAAACTGCACCGGTGGCTGATGGACCCGCCTGCCTATAAAGGGGCGAAGTCAGCCGGCAAGGTTATCGTGGGTGTCACTACCCTCGTAATGGTTGTCATCCTCGTCTCCGGCGTCGCGATATGGGTTCCGCGTACCCGCAAGGCATTGAAGAACCGCCTGCTCGTGTCGTGTACGAAGGGATGGCGGCGCTTCTGGTACGACAGCCATGTTTCGCTGGGCATATATGCCACCCTGTTTCTGCTGGTCATGGCCCTGACCGGACTTACCTGGTCGTTCCAATGGTATCGCACGGCGGCTTACGGTCTGTTCGGGGTGTCGACGGCCCGTCCCGCCATGTCCGCTCCGCAACAGCGGGGCAAGGAGAAACAGGATAAAAAGCCGGAGTTCGATTATGCGGTATGGGACGCCGTGGTATCCGAACTGCAAGTCCGTTATTCCTCGTACGCCTCCATCTCGCTGACGGCAGGGAAGGCACAGGTAAACAAGCCCGGCAACATGCGCAGCAGCGATACGGCGGCATTCGACGCTCGAACGGGGGAGATCACGTCTGTAACGGCTTACGACGATATTCCCAGAGCACAGAAAATGAAGGGATGGTTCTATGCCTTCCACACCGGCTCCTGGGGCGGCATGACGACCAAGGCGCTCTACTTTCTGGCGGCCTTCATCGGCGGAATACTGCCTCTGAGCGGATATTATTTGTGGTTGAAGAAAAAAAGACGGTCTTCGAGAAAAAAGGAGCTGTAACCTGTCTTTTAACGGGGAGACGGCCCCTGAGTTCGAAAGATTCATTCCGTCGCTCCAATTCCGAAGCGGGCAGCCTGTTTCTTAGCAAGGCCGAATGGCAAAAACTCGGTTTCGTCTTTTAGTCGATTACGGTACGCCACCGCCGGTTTCCGGCGACACTACCGGTAGGATTCTGACTGATAGAAACCTCCGGCAGATTACCTGACAGACTCATCCCGGCTGCGGTTCTCTCAGCCGGGATGGATTTTTACATGCCGGAGTACATCCGCTGATTGCATGATGCGACCGCACTGTCTATTGTCAGAAAGACAGCGTTTTCCCGATACCCGAGGTCGTAGCGCTCGATGCGCCGCCTTTCGGTGCGTTCCTTACAAGGGGCCTTGAACCCACGAATTGCAAATGCAAACCCGAACAAGCAATATGAGAAGTCGTTTTCCATAGGACAGACCGTATTCCGGTCTGCAAAATCAAAAAAACGCCGGAAGAATCCGAAAACTCTCCCGGCGGCCCTCATCAACGAATCTAAAACGGATTTTTCATTCAGCGGTTGTACTCAGTGCGGAATACATCCTACCGTCTTCGTCCATCGCAGCCCATGACCGACGACACCGCTGCCGAAGGCCGCTATCACGATGACTCGATTCGTGTATTCGATGCTCAATCGTCGATGTCTATAACGTTGAATTGATTGTCGAATTTGATCTCCAAACCGTTCGACAACTCCACCTCCCACGTGTAGGCGTTGCGGTCGATCTGACGGATGAACTGCCCGGGATAGTTGCTTCCGGAAACGAAGGTTTGGATAGGCTGCGGGACGATGGATGCAGGAACAGGGCTGTATTTGCGCCCGACGCTTTCCCACTGCCCGTCGCTGCGGAATTCGACCTCCGTACGGTCGGTGTAGACCACCTCGTACTCTTTGCCCGTGTATTTCTGCTCCTCGACGGCATATGCCACCGTGAGATCCTTGAAATGCGCGGAGAGGAACTCCTGCGCCGCCTGCGGGAGCTTGTCCACGCTCGTGGGCTTTTCGCGGCCGTCGGCATACGCCGCTCCAAACATCGTCGTCATAAGGAACAGGGTCAAAAATGTCTTTTTCATCGTTCTTTCTGTTTATTAGTTAGACAATCTCTCGCTGCAAATATTGCCCCTGATTTTGAAAGGAATTTGAAATACGACAATTTATATAACCGTCTGCAAAAAAAACAATGCGGCCGAAGGTCAGAAGCGGCCCCCGAAACAGCGTTTCAGGGAGGGGGGGGGCAGACGTCGGGAAGGCCCCCGCGGTATAGGCGGACAACGGAAATGCCTGCTGGCAAGACTTCTTCTCCGGCAGGCATTTCCGCTACGTGCGAGGCCGCATTACTTCTCGGAATGGCTGCGGAAATACACCTCTCAGGCGTCCTGACCTATGGTGCAGACCTCGATCCGCTGAATCGGCATATAGCTGCCCGGCACGCTGCTTTCGGTATACGTGCCTCCGTCTTCCAGACAGACGATCTCCATGTAGAGGAGGCCGATGTGCTCGCCGCCTGCCGTTCCGGAATGTTGACTGAAATCGTTCGGATTCACATAGCAGACTCCTTTGACATATCCCTCGTCGTCATAGTCCGCACCCCAGACGACGTGCTGGTGTATTTTTCCTGCGGAGGCATGTCCCGTCCGATGGCCATATCTTCCTCGAAGGCTCTGGTGATGAACTCGGCGAAGGCCTCGCGGGAAACGGCCTAGCGTCCGCCGGTGGGTACCTTTGAACTTTTCGCTGGCGCCGCCGACGTTTTCGTCCACGATATGCCAGACATATTTGCAGCCAACGGCGGACATCGGCTCACTCGGCTGGCTGAAAATAAAACCGTTCTTTTAGCAATTTCAGGCGTAAGCCTTTTATCGCGTCTTCAAAAATCGGGGTTTTCATAAAATTTAGGAATTATTTTACCATATCCAATTTTTTCGCCACATTTACGAAATACAGCGATCCGAAGCGGCTGTACGGTTCTTATCGCTATCTGCCGTATTTTTTAAAGCCGAAATTGACGATTTTTTCAAATCTGCATTTTTCAGTCAAGAACAGTTCAACAAATAAGCGGGGCCGGAATTTAACTTCCGGCCCCGCCTGTCTGAATTCGTCTATCCGATTCCTGTCCGTTACATGGAGATATCCCCGTCGACGGTTCCCTGATCTTCCCAGCCGCCGATCTGGGAGCCTTCCACGACGATACCATCCTTGCCGAAAGTCAGGTTCAGCGTCAGGCACTTGCCGCCGTCGAGCGCGGCGGGAATCTCCTGCGTCGCATTCTTCAACACCTCGTTCAGTCCGGCGAGCGTGTGCTCTACGGTCTTGCCTCCGATCTCGATTTTGAGCGTCACCTCTTCCGAGGTCTGCGGCACGAGAAGGAAACGGACGGCCTTGCCCGCGGCTTCGAATGCAGCCGTCTTGTCGGCGGTCTTGCTTACCGTCGCGGCAGCCATGTTCACCTCGCAGGAGGACTTCGCCGTGCAGGTGGTCTTCACCGCTTCGAGCTGCTCCTGCGTATAGGTGCCGTCCGAAGCGTAGTTGATCGCCAGCTTGTGCATAGCGTGCTTGAACGCCAGATTCACCTTCGTGTCGGCGCTCTTGGAGACCTTCATAGCCGGAGCCAGCAACAGGTCCTTGTCCGCGGCGGTCGAGAGGTCGAAGGTGAATTCGGAGCCTTCGGCCGACTCGGGTGCCGGATAGCAGCCGGCGAAGGAGGCTTCGGTCGTACCCGAAGGCAGGCCTAGGTCTTCCCAGTAAAGCGCGGCCCCGCCGATCGTGTACTCTTTCCGCACGGCCTTGCCGCCGCCCGTGACCGTCAGGGCGATCTTGTCGCCGTCCTGGAAATAACCCGAACCGTCCTCGTTCAGGTGCGGCGCGCGCGTCAGTGCGTCTATTGCGGTCACCACGGTGATTTCCTCCTTTCCTGCAGGGACACCTGCCCCGCTTTCATTCTTGTCGCAGGCAACGGCTGCACACAGCAATAGCACTACCATTCCCGACATGTTCCTTTTCATACTATTTTGTTTTTTGATTGTTTATATTTTGTCAAGCAATTTCCCGAACTCCCTTTCCCAGACATCTCGTCCCAGGTCGATTTCGTTCAACGCGTTGACAACCACCTGGCTCGTCCCCATGTAAACACCCGAGTCTCGGTATGTAATCTCCCTGCGAATCAATCTGTGACGTTGGCTCGTCTGATCTTCGATTCCTATGATTTCAAAATCGAAATGGTCGTTGTTGTCCACATAGTAAATTGCAGACACATATCCCGTATCGTCGAACTCCGCTCCCCAAATCACCATGGCATGCGCTCCCCCGTAGGGGTCGCCGATATCGAATCCGAGAGCTCGGTCATGTTCAAAGGCATCTTTGACGATTCTGTTGAAATTGTCTTTCCTCAACGATTTGTAATTCGTAGCCACATCGTGATCGAACAACTTGCTGAAATAACCCCCGAAGTTGTCATACACCCCCTGGCTGTTAGCCGGCACTCCCGACGTTCCCGCAATGAACCAGTTCACGCCATAATGAGCCGAACCTCCGACATTGCGGCATGTTTCGCGGAAAAAGTCGAACACTTCGCTGTCTTCCTTATCCGAAAACACATATGACGGACGAGGATATTTCGGCCACGGATCCACTCCGTACTTTTCATCGTACATTTTAATGTACTCACGATTGTGATACATCCACCAATGTATCAGGTTCGATGCGGATGCGGCCCAACACATGTTCCAGTCCTCATAACCCGGACGCGACGAACCCATTTCAGGATTGTTCTTGTCGCAGTCGTACCATCCGTAGCCCGTCTGCCAGTTGAAATACTCCCGTCCTGAGGCACGGAACCATTTGCCCGAAGGGAATTTATCGAGAACGGGGCTTACCTCAGGAACCGTATCCTCGCCATTGCGGGGATAGTCCAACCCGTCGACGCCATAAACCCAATGAATCGTATTGGCATAAGCCGGATCGGGGGTTCCTGGGTCGGGTTCGGGCTCCGGACCGGGCTCCACATTCCCGTCCGTCAGGCGCAGGTCGAGCGTCGTAGTTTTGCCCGCTTCGAACGATTTCGAACCGCCGATCTGATTCGGAGCCTTGTACGTTATCGTCTTCCCTCCGGCATGGATGCGCAGCCAGCCGTCGCCCGAAGTGTAGGGCGCGACCGCATGGATGTGCCGGTTCTCCTCCGGACGGACGTCCTCGCGGGCCGGATAGTAGGCCGAAATTTTGCCGTCGCCCAAGTCGCTCTTTTTCAGTTTCGGCCTCCACGCGCCGTTCTCACGTGTAAGAACGAAATGCTGCGAGGGCGAGCCGAATACATAGAGACCGATCCGGTCGCCATCTTCGAACTCCCCGCTTCCGTCCTCGCCGATCGCGGCCCGCGCGGCGGACAGATCGAACACGAATTCCACCTCTCCGTCGGGAGCGGCGCCGAGACCCTCGGTCGCAGGATCGCTCTCGCTGCATCCGGCCATAAGAAGAGCCGCCCCCCCAAAGGAGCAGGACGGTCTTTCGTAGGATGTCCTCAAACAATCTGCTCATGATATTATCCATAGAACTCTGCGACTAAAATCCCTCTCCCTTCCAAACGGATTGCTTCCGCAGCGAAGGGTCGATCTACACCATTTCTCAGATGTATTGCGTCTTCGTACCCCTAAAAGCACGTAATATCGTCATGCAAAGCGCACTGCAATTTACCGAGGCTCTCGACGAGGAACCGGTTCAAAAACAGAACTGCGACCTGAAAGGAATCCATCCGTTCCGGAATATGCCCGACCGCAGGGAACGCACGGTATTTACCAACGTCGTTCCTAAATCAGACAGAACGACAGTAAAACGCTCTCGCACCGAGCCCATATAAGATTACAGCAAGTCCGAAACTTTATGCCGGGGCCGGAGTTTACCCTCTTATTTCCGTCCGGGATTTTCAATCAAAAAACACTTCCGAAGCTCGCATTACCAATTGAATAGTACGGAGAGTATCCACGTATTGCGCAAGGGGGATGAACTTCCGGCCAACAGATAAGCGGCGTCCGCCGCGACATATTTCCATCGAAGGCCGGCGCCGGCCGAGCCGTAGCGGTATTCTCCCGTACTGCGATCCCCCATGCGGTAACCTCCTCGCAGGGCGAGTATTCCGAAACAACGGTATTCGGCACCGAAACTTCCTGACCAGGCGCGGAGTTCCGAGGGCCGCAGGCGGTATTCGGTTTCGGCGGTCAGTGTCAGGCCGTGCGCTTCCGAAAGACCGAGTTCCGCGGCTGCGCCCGCCTTCAACACCCACGGCAGCTGACGGTTTCCTGCGCCGTAGTCGAGGGCGCCACCGACGTTGGCAGCCTGAAAACCGAACGTCACTCGGTGCGAAGCGGCCACTGCATGCCGGTAAAAGAGTCCGGCATCGACGGCGAACGTCTGTGCAACGTCGTCCGCTCCGGGCTCCGAACGGACGTAACGCGCCGTAAGGGCCACGGACAATCCTTCGGCAACCGTTCGGGAGTAGCCGACGTCGAAGGCCATGTCGTGCGGTTCCAGCCGTCCGAGCACGTTGCCCTCTTCGTCGGTTCGTTCCGAACCGTATTGCGAGAAATAGCGGAAGGAGGCTGAAACGGCCTGTTTGCCGTCGGGTTTGAAATAGACCGCCGCCGTGTGCAGAGCCGTTCGGGGCGTCAAGTCGCGCATCCACGGCAGATAACTGTAACCGGCGCCGAAGCGCTCCTCCGAGAAAGGCAGCTGCGCCGCGTTGCGGAGGGCCGAAAAAACATCGGCGGAGAGTGCGACGCCCGCACCGCCCATCGCCGCGCTGCGGGCGTCCGGAACGACGGACAGGAAGGCGGCGGCGTTTTGAGCCGTACCGGCGAGCGGTACCGCAAGCAGAGCCGCTGCGATGAGTATGTTGCGAAAAAAGGACTGCATCTTTTCAGGGTTTAGAGTTTGACGATGGAGCGCGTGAGCGAACCGCCTTCGTATCGCAGTTCGATCGTATAGGTTCCGCCCCCGAGCGACGAGAGATCGACTACGGCGGGAGCGGTCGGAGCGATCCGTACTTCGGCGGCGAACGCCCTGCGTCCCGCAGCATCGTACAGTGCGACGCGCAACGCCCCTTCGACGTCGCGCCCCATGCGGATCGACAACCGGTCGCGGACGGGATTGGGATAAAGATCGACCTCGCGCGAATCGTCGCGGCACATCACGGCGAAGGTGTCGCGTCCCGCGAGACCGCCTTCGTCGGTCGCCACGACAGTCACCTCCGAACGGCCGTAACGCAGCGGCATGATCCGGTAGCCCGAAGCGACCGGTTGGAGATAGAGCATCTCCTCGTCGTATTCGAGCGCATAGGCAACCGTCCCGGGCACCTCGTCGTCGAAACCCTGCGACGGCGTGAACTCCGCCGTCTCCTGCATCGAACCGAGATAAACCGGCCGGAATCCGCCGGTGGCCACCGGCGGCTGGTCGGGCAGCAGCGTGAAATCGAAATCGGCCGTATCGGAAGCGCCGAAACTGTCGCTCACCGAGACATGCGCCGTATAGTTCCCCGGGATGCGTTTGTAATTGAAGATGTCGAGACAGAGGCGGTCGCCCTCCTTGCGGATCGCAACGGCGCCGGAAGGATCCTGCAACTCGCAGGTGAAACCGTGGCTGTCGGGATCCGAAACATGGTACCGCACCGTTTCGGTGCGGTTGTAACCGACCCGCACCTCCTCCATGCTCTCGAGGATCAGCGCAGGCGGCGTGTTGGCCGGCGTGCCGAAGGAAATGACCGTCGTCTCAGAACGATTGCCCCAAGGATCGACGGCGACGATGGCCACCGTGTAGCGCGTCTGTTCGGCGATATCGGTCAGCACGTAGGTGATCTCGTCGCCCGCCTGCTTGTCGCGCACGGGGATGACGACCGATTCCGCCCCCTCGGGCAGATCGTCGGGATCGGGATTTTCCAACGTTCCCACGCGCCACATCAGAATGAACGAATCGGCGCGTCCGTCATCGCCGTCGGCCGGAACGCTCCACGTCAGTTCGACCTCGCCCGCCGTGTCGCTGTGCCGCAGATCGGCGACGGGATCGGGATCGATGCCCCTGTCCATCGACACGGCCAGATAAGCGTCCACGAGTCCCGAACCCAGCCGTCCTTCGTAGTCGGGATTGTAACTGTCCACCTCGTGCACGCCCCTTTCCAGATAGGAACGCAGCTTGTCGGGCGTGAACCCTGGACCGCCGTATTTCGCCACGGCCAGCGCCGCGATGCCCGAAACGTGGGGACAGGCCATCGACGTCCCCTGCATGTAGCCGTAGGCGTTGCCCGGAAGGGTGCTGTACACGGCGTATTCATCGCCGTAACGCCCCTCGTACTTGTAGGAACCGCCCGGAGCGGCCACGTCGATCCACTCCGAAAAGTTCGAGTAATAGCTCTTGCGATAGTCGGGCGCCAATGCCGACACGGAAAGCACCCGCTCGTAACAGGCGGGATAGCTGCGGTAGTCGCGCTCCTCGTTGCCGGCCGCGAAGATCACGATGCCGCCCTTCATCGGCCCGACCTGCACGCCGTTCTCGTCGAGACCGGCGTATTCGATGAAATAGTCGATGGCATCCTTGGTGATTTCGGGCATCTCGTAGACGTTGGTGTATCCCCAGCTGTTCTGACTGATGACGGCTCCCGCGTCGGCGCCGTATTTGAGCGCCACGATCTCGTCGCCGTTGTCGTTCCGGTTCTCGGTGAACATCTGGCAGCTGATTACCCGCACGCCGGAGTGCCCGCCGCGACCGCCGGCGACACCGCAAACGCCGATACCGTTGCCGTTCTCGGCAGCGATCGTTCCAGCGACGTGCGTGCCATGTTCGACCGGCGTGATGCGGTTCGATCCCATCGGATAAGCAGAGGAATAGATGAAGTTCCAGCCGTAGATGTCGTCGACATAGCCGTTCCCGTCATCGTCCACACCCTCTTCGCCGTAGAGCTCGGCCCAGTTGCCGACATTGCCGATGAGGTCTTCGTGCGCATAGTCGATGCCTCCGTCCACGACCGCCACGACCACGTCGTTCGATCCGGCGGTCACCTCCCACGCCCGAAACAGATTGATGTCGGCTCCGGCGACGGCATCGGGCATCGATCCGTCGTTGGAATAGTGCCATTGCTTCGCAAGCCCCGGATCGTCGAACGGCAGCGAGGCGGTTCTCTTCGCGGCAGGCAACGGAGCCGCGACGGCCCGCTCGGGCCCGATACTCCGGATCGCATAGACCGGCTCGACGCACTCAATCCCTTCGAGCCGCGACAGATCGAGCGTCGCCCGCGTCACGGAACGCAGCGAATCGAACCAGACGTCGTACCAGCGATCCAGTCCGGCACGGCGCGTGCGCGCCTCGAAGCGGCCCGCCGGCGGGAAGACGCGCTGCATCCGCGTGACGCCGAGCGCCGCGATGGCGCGATCCAACGGCTCGGAACCCGTTTGCAGCCCGCTGCGGGTCTCGATGATCCGCTCCGGAACCTCTCCCTGTTTGAACTTGACGCGAAGGCGCCCCGTCGCCGCAGTTTCCCGCGACGGTTCCCCGACCGGCTGCGGCGCCTCCTCTCCGATCGGATCGGAGGCGCAGGCGGCCAGCAGAGACAACGCACAAAGGGCGATATGCAACCGGCTTTTCTTTTCGAATGAATGCATTTTATTATTTATTACGGTATAAAGGTCTGTCGATCGAAATCCATTGCAAAAATAGGAATCCTGCCCGTCGTATGCAGTCCCCATTTGTCGGGATTTATGCAGATCAAAATCCCTACATTTGACGATGGCGCATTCGGAGAGGTTGCCTTACCTTTGTCACACCGAATCGCAGAGGAGGGCCACAGCCCCTCCGCGTACCGAAAAACGATATGTCGCTTCGACCTCACATAACTTTTCTAACCCGCCTCGCAACGTTTCTGCCGCTCTTCGCAACGATCGCCGCATTCGGGCAGCAATCCGCAGGAACGTTCCGCATAGCGGGCAGCGTGACGGACTACGCCACGGGAGAGCCCGTCGTCGGAGCCAACGTCGTGGCTTACGACGCAGGCGGCCGTCCCCACGGCGCTGCGGTCGGGGCGGACGGACGTTTCGCATTCAACTGCCCGACGAAAGCCGCGACGCTGCGCGTCTCGATGCTGGGATATCGCAACGAGACGGTCAAACTCGTTCCGGGACGCACCGACTACGACATCCGCCTGAGAGAGGCGCCGTCCGACGTCGGAGAGGTCGTGGTGACGGGATTCGTCGACAAGAAACGGGAGAGTTACACGGGCGCCACGCATGTCATCCAGCGGCAGGAGATCGAGAACATGGTACACACCAACGTGCTGAACATCATTCAACTCCAAACGCCCGGCTTCGAGATCTTCGACGATATCGCCAACGGTTCGGATCCCAACAAGATTCCCGACATGGTGCTCCGCGGACGAAGCAGTTTCATCGAAGGCGACCAGACCAACGTCCCGCTCTTCATCCTCGACGGCACGGAGGTGGACATCTCCTACGTCTTCGACATGCCCTCGGACGACATAGAGTCGATCTCGGTGCTCAAAGACGCTTCGGCCACCTCGTTCTACGGTTCGAAGGCGGCCAACGGCGTGGTGGTCATCACCACCCGCCCTACGCAAGCCGGCAGGCTCCAAGTCAACTATTCGGGCAATTTCCAGGTCAGCATCCCCGATCTGTCGGACTACCGGCTGCTCAACGCACGCGAAAAGCTCGAATACGAACGTCAGGCCGGCGTCTACGGCGATTTCACGGGCAGCAGCAATACCGACGTCACCAACCAGAAATCCTACTACGAAAAACTCGACCGGGTCAACGCCGGCGTCAACACCGACTGGAAGCGAATGGCGCTGCGCACGGGATTCAACCACATCCATAATCTGATGCTCTCGGGCGGCAGCCAAGATTTCCGTTACAACGTGTCGGGCAGCTACAACTCCACGACGGGCGTGATGGACGAGTCGGACAAGCAGACGGCATCGCTGCGCATCAACCTCACCTACGGCGACATGAACAAGCTCTTCTTCCAAAACATCGCTTCGCTCACGCAGAGCGATTCGAACGACGTGCCCTACGGAAGCTTCTCGGACTACGTGTCGCTCAATCCCTACGATCGCCCCTACAACGACGACGGCTCGCTCAACAGCGTCCTCTCGTTCAATACGGCCAATCCGCTCTACGAAAAGTCGCTGAGCAGCTACATCCGCAACACGTCGGGCAGTTTCATCGACACGTTCCGCGTGCGCTGGAACATTCTCAAAGGGCTGCGCGTCGAAGCGTCGCTGTCGTACACCCAGACCAAGAGCGAAGGCGAGACCTTCTACTCGCCCCTCTCGCAACAGTTCAACAACACGATCGACGCGAACAAGAAGGGCAGTTTCGACGTATCCAACGGCACGACGCACAACCTGTCGGGAAACGCCTTCGCCGTCTACAACAAAGCATGGAACCGGCGAGGAGGAGACGCCTCCGACCTGCTCAGCCTCACGGCTGGATTCAACATCGAATCGACCCGTTCAGAAAGCCACTCTTTCTCGGCGCTGGGCATCCTTTCGGACAAACTCGAACACCCCTCGATGGCCACGGGATACGCCGAAAGCCGCCCGGGCGGCAGCGAAGACCGTTCGCGTATGCTCGGATTCTACGTCAACGCCAACTACATCTGGCACAACCGCTATTTCGTCGATCTCTCGTTCCGTTACGAGGGCTCCTCGAAATTCGGCGCCGACAACAAGTACGCCCCCTTCGGATCGCTGGGGCTCGGCTGGAACCTTCACAAGGAAAGGTTCCTCAAAGGGAGCGCCGTCTCGCTGCTCAAACTGCGCATGAGCATGGGTTACGTCGGCAACGCCGGATTCAGCCCCTATCAGGCGCAGCTGGCCTACCAATACAGCTCCTCGCTCCAATACAACGGCGGAATCGGCGCCGTGCCCGTCTCGATGGTCAACCCCCGTCTGAAATGGGAACGCAGTCTCAAACGCAATCTCGGCCTCGATTTCGGACTGTGGCGCGACGGCCTCAACGGCAGCGTCGACGTCTACTACGACACGACCAACGATCTGGTGATGGACATTTCCAAACCGGCGCATATCGGATTCACGAGCGCCAAGGAGAACCTCGGCAAGATCCGCAACAGCGGTATCGAACTGTCGCTGCGCGGGAACGTGCTGCAACGCAAACACACGAATCTGAACCTCTTCCTCAATCTGAGCCACAACCGCAACCGGATCGTCGAGATCAGCGACTACCTGAAAAACAAGAACGCCGAGAACGAAGCCAACGCCACCTCGTCGCTTCCGGCCGCCTTCTACGAAGAAGGCGAGTCGATGACGGCACTCAAAGTGATGCGCTCGGCGGGAATCAATCCGGCCAACGGCAAGGAGGTCTTCATCGACCGCGACGGCAATCCCACCTACGAATACGACTACCGCGACAAGTACGTCGCGGGCGACACGACCCCCGCCGTACAGGGATCGTTCGGACTCTCGATGAGCTGGCGCTCGTTCGACCTCTCGATGAATTTCGCTTACCGGCTCGGCGCGAGCATCTACAACCAGACCCTCGCCACGAAGGTCGAGGGCGCCTCCCCGACCTCCATCGCCGACCGGCGAGTATTCTACGACCGCTGGAAGGCTCCGGGCGACAAAGCGCGTTACAAGAACATCGCCAACCGCGAAACGACGCCTCCGACCGACCGGTTCGTGGCCACGGAGTATGCGCTCGAAGGCTCGTCGCTCAAACTCTCCTACACGCTGCCGGACGCCTTCTGCCGCCGGCTGCATCTGCGGCGCGTCCGCATCTCCGCCTCGACGGGCGACCTGTTCAACATCTCGACGATCCGCCGCGAACGCGGACTGGATTATCCGTTCGCCCGCGTCTTTCAGGCGTCGCTGACCGTAAATCTCTGATCCGATGGAACGCATCCCGATCCGCATAACCGCACTGCTGGCAATGACGACTCTCGCCGCCTGCGATTTTCTGGACATCGACACGCCGGGAATCGTCAACCGCGACAAGATGTTCGAGAACGAACAAGGATTCATCGACGCCATGAACGGCGTCTACGCCTCGATGGCCGACGCCGACCTCTACGGCGAACAGCTCTCGTTCGGATTCGTCGACGAAATCGCGCAACTCTACTACAACGACTACGAAGCCAACGAGACGACGCTGACCAAGACCTTCGACCTGCGCTACCGCGACGAAGACGTGCGCCCGCAGATCGACGCCATCTGGTCGAAAGCCTACAACACGATCGCCTCGGCCAACAGCGTGCTGGACAACATCTCCGGACACGACTTCGCAATTCTGCCGCGCATCCGCGGCGAAGCGCTGACCGTGCGCGCCTTCCTGCATTTCGACCTGCTCAGACTCTTCGCGCCCAACATCGAACGCGGCGACGAGCAGGCGATCCCCTACGTCGAGCATTTCTCGATCTCCCCTGTCGAACGGAGCACGGTGCGCGAGGTCTACGAACGCATCGTCGCCGACCTGACGGAGGCCTACGGACTGCTGCGGGATGCGCAGCCGGCTTCGGGACGCACGCCCGAGGAGCTCTACGTCTCGCAATACGCCGCCGCCGCACTGCTGGCGCGCGTCTGCAACTGGGGCGGCGACCACGAAACGGCCGAACTCTATGCCCTTGAAGCGCTGAAAGGGCCGTTCGCCTTCATTCGCGAGGAGCAGATCAAGAACCTCTTTCTGGGTTATACGGCACGCACGGAGTGCATCTGGGGACTGCACGCTCCCGACATGTATCTCGACGTCCGCAGCCGGCTCTACCCCACGCGGCTCACCGACGAACTCGACATGGTACGCGACAACTACCAGACGATCTTCCGCGTGTCGTCGTTCACGTCGACCAACAACGACTACCGTTACCAGAGCTATTTCACCCGCACCAAATGGGAGCACTCGGTGGTGTTGCTCACCAAGTTCTACGACAAATACTACGACGAGGAGCAGATCGTCCCTTCGGGGCGCATCCCGGGGCCGAATCTGGTACGTCTGCCCGAGCTGTACTACATTCTGGCCGAATCGGTCTACGACCGCGATCCGGCCGCTGCGCTCGAATATCTGAATACCGTGGTGACGGCACGCGGCCTGCACCCGATCGAGGCGGCCGACATCGCCACGCCAGCGAGCTTCCGCGAAGAGCTTCTCAACGAGATCATGAAGGAGTTCTGGGGCGAAGGTCAGATTTTCGCCACCTACAAACGTTTCAACCTGCCGATGGAGGGCGTGAACGGCAAGGAGCACCCCGCCACCGACGACACCTACCTGCTGCCGCTCCCCGAAAGCGAGGAATCGGCGGGCATCGACTGAACCGAATACAAGATGAAACGCCGTACGCTAAGATACCTCGTTCCGGTGGCCGCGCTGCTTGCAACGGCGGGTTGCGACTATAAGGAGAGCTTCCCCTACCAGGGCGACGAACTGATCGACTTCACGACCGATTCGCTCTACTTCTCCTTCGGCAAGGAACCCTTCTCGGTCACGGAAAAGACGATGGAAGTAGGCGTCGAGATCGTCGGATCGCCCGTGTCGCACGACCGCGGCTACCGCATCCGCATCGACCCGCTGCGCACGACGGCGCAGGCCGGACTGCATTACGACGCCCTCGAAGAAACGCGCTCGATTCCCGCCGGGGCTTCGTCGACGACGATTCCCGTGCGCGTCCACCGGCTCGAACTCGAAGACGAGACGGTCTACACGCTGCGGCTGGAACTCGTCGAAACGGAGGATTTCCGTCTCGGTGTCATCGAAGGCCGCGCCGTGTCGGTCTGCTTCACCAACCGGCTCGACCAGCCCGACTGGTGGACGGAACTATCGCACTGGCTCGGTGAATACAACGTGCGCAAATATCAGAAATTCATCGAACTGTGGGGCAGCCCCATCACGAAGGAAGACATCGAGGAGAACAAATACGCCATCCTGCGCGTCTTCAAGGAGGTGAAACTCTATTTCGAGGAGAATCCCGTCTACGGGGTCACTTTCCCCGATGTGGAGTGGCCCGTCTGACCCCGCCCCGAACGATCCGACCAATGTTCAACCCAATTTAAAATAACGCTTATGAAAAGATTTTTTTCGCTTTTTCTGACCGCCGCCCTCGCAGGCGCGGGTTTTGTATCCTGCTCGGACGACCCCGAAGACCAGCCGGTCGTGCCGACCGACGTCGAGAAGGTGTCGGGCATCGAAACGAACTATGTCCTCGGACTGCACGAGTATCTCGAAATCACACCCGACATCGAACTCTCGAATGAAAACGAATCGATCAGCTACGAATGGAGCATCGATTACGAAACGGTCAGCACCGAGAGGAACCTCTCGTTCAAGTGCGACGAACTGCTCAACGACGTCAACTGCTATTTCAAGGCCAGCAGCTCGACGGGCGCCAAGATCGCGGAGTTCAAGCTGAGCGTCACCTCGCCCTACGACAAGGGACTTTTGCTGCTGAGCCAGACGGGCGACGGAGCGATGCTCACCTTCAAGCGACTCGACATCATGGCGACGCCCGCCAGCCCCTACGCTTTCAAGGACAACAATCCCACCCTTTCGCTGGGCAAGGAGGCGCTGGCGCTCTGCTGGAAAGGCGAAGGCCTGACCAATCTGGGCAACTCCATCAAAGATCAAGATACGGAAATCATCCTCAGCTCGGGCAATCCGACCAAGGTCTACGTGCTCAATACGAACGACATGAAGGTCAAGACCGAAATCACCTACAACGGCGAGGGCGAGTTCCATCCCAACTACGTCATTTACCCCTACGGCGTCCAGAACAGTCTGTGGGAAGGCGAACTCTACTGGCTCGGCGGCGGCCGCGAGTACATCATGGCCGCGGATCGCAATTTCATCACCTCCACCATGGAAGAGATGCCCGAAGGCGCACAGTTCGCCGATATGGCCTGCTCGCTGGTAGACACCGACATGACGCGCGTGTATTACAACACGGCAAGTCAGAAGATGGTCTACATATCGGGCGTATTGGGCATGGTGACCGAAGGGACGAAAGCCTGCAACGTCGAACCGATGAACCTGATCCCCTGCGACGGCATCTACCGCGACGAGGAGGGCGGAGATCACCGCTACGAACCCATGAACGTCATTCTCGTAGGCAAACAGGGCTCCTCGACCAAGATTTACCGCTTCACCCCCGAAAACCTCACGACCACGGAAGAGGTGCTCACCGAGCAGGACGCTACCGGCAACATTCTGCCGACCTCGGCGACGACGGCCAATCCCGCCAAACCGATCCTCTACTACTCGAAGGGCGGCGACATTTACCGCTTCAATTACGACGGTAACAATTTCGATACGGAACCCTATATTTCGCTGGGCGACAACTTCGAGGTAAAACAGCTCGTCTTCAACCCCTACGACGTCGACACGCTCTACATCGCCGCCGAAGACACCGCCGAAACGGGAGAGATGAAAGCCTCGCTGTTCATCTACGACATCTCGGACAATTCGTCGGCCGAAAAACTCTTCGAAGACCACAAGGTAGGCGGCACCGTCAGAAGACTGATCTACAAGGGCAACGGCAAGGAAAACGACGAGCGGGTGGCGAAAAGCAACTCGATTCTGAGCAAATTCATCCGATAGATCATGCCGGATCCGGTCATCGAATGTCGCAATCTGACCCACCGGTACGGCGAGCGACTGATCTACGAAAACCTGAGCTTCGAGGTTCCGCACGGGCGGATCCTCGGGCTTTTGGGTAAAAACGGTACGGGCAAGACGACGACCATCAACATCCTGAACGGTTATCTCGAACCCGTCGCAGGCGAATGTCTGATCTTCGGAGAGAACATCCGCACGATGAGGCCCCAAACGCGCGCCCGCATCGCGCTGTTGCTCGAAGGACACGTCCAGTACGCCTTCATGACGATCCGGGAGATCGAACGCTTCTATTCGCAATACTACCCCCGTTGGGACGCCCGGGCCTACTACGGACTGATGGAGCTGCTGGCCGTCGCACCCGGACAACGGATCGCGCGCATGTCGTGCGGGCAGCGGTCACAGGTAGCTCTGGGGTTGATTTTGGCGCAGAACGCCGATCTGATGATCCTCGACGATTTCTCGATGGGACTCGACCCGGGTTACCGCCGACTGTTCGTGGAGTACCTGCGCGACTATGCCCGCAGCCGCGGCACGACCGTATTCCTCACGTCGCACATCATTCAGGACATGGAGAAACTCATCGACGACTGCATCGTCATGGATTACGGACGTATCCTCGTGCAGATGCCCGCAGGCGATCTGCTCGGTCGCTTCCGCCGTTACGAACTCGCGATCGCCGAGGGAACCGCGCTTCCGGAAGCGCCCGAATTCCACCGCCCGACGGCGATCGGAGGGCGCGCCGAATTCTATTCGTTCGAAACGGAGGCCGAGGTGGCCGCCCGACTCCGGCAGGCGGGCATCGCCTGCGATACCCTGCGAAGCGAAGCGCTGAACCTCGAAGACGCCTTTATCGGTCTCACCGGTAAGTACTGACAACGACATGAACAAAGCGATTTTCTACAAGGAGCGAATCAAGATCAGGCGGTTCTATCCGCTGGCCATCGCAGTGCTGGCCGGATTCACGGCCTATGCCCTGTTGCGCATCGGCCGCATGTACGCCTTCAACGGCGCGGCCTCGGTCTGGCTGGCCGTCCTCGACCGGGGCGACGTGCTGGTCGACCCGCTCAAATACCTGCCCGCGCTCGTAGGCGCAGGGCTGGGATTGGCCCAGTTTCTTCCCGAAATCACACAGAAACGGCTGAAACTCACGCTGCATCTGCCCGACTCGCGCCGAGCGATGATGCTGGGAATGCTCGGTTACGGCCTCGTGCTGCTGACAATGCTTTTCGCCGTGCAACTGCTCGCGATCGGTCTCTATCTGCGGCACCTCATGGCACCGGAACTGGTGCATGCCGTCGTATCGACGACGTTACCGTGGTATGCAGCCGGTTTCGCGGGTTATCTGTTCGCGGCGTGGATATGCATCGAACCCACATGGCGGCAACGTCTGTTCGACGCGCTGATCGCCGCAGGCGTCATGCGGCTGCTCTTTTCGAGCGATGCGTTGCGCGTCTGCGACACCCTGCTGCCGTGGATCGCCGCCGTCGTGCTCTGCGCGCTCTTCTTTCCGCTCCACTCGACGCTCCGCTTCCGGCGGGGATGTCAGGACTAAAACCCGTACCGAAGCATGAAAACGATCAAAACGATCATCGTCCTGCTGGCCGCAGCGCTGCTGGCGTGGGCGCTGCCGTGGTGCTATGCCTTCGTCTGCTCCGAGCCGCAGGAATCTCCGCTGACGCTTTACAGTTGCGTGACGCACGACTTCGCGACCTTTTCATTCGAGGGGCACGACGACGCGGCAGGCTACGATCCGGCCGGAAATCCCTATACCGAACGGCAGTTCGACAGCATCATGCCCACCGTCTTCACCCGCCGGCTGGCCGAAGAGGGCCGTTTGCCCGAACGCATCGACGGCATCCCCTTCGACGCCCGCGAGGTCGAACTCAGCAATTTCGTCTTCCGTGCGTCGCCCTCGGAATTGAACCGTCCGCAGATCGGACTCTACCAACTGCTCGAATCGGCTCCGGGCCGCGAAGGATTCCGAACGCCCGACGACGTATTCCGCATCACGGAGCGGGGAATCGAATTCGTGAAAATGGCCGACAACCGGATCGATGCCGAAAAGAGCGAACGTTTCGATCGCGTGATGAAGAAGAAGGGATTCGTCTTTCCCGCCCGCCGTATCGCGGGAAGCGCTTCGACCTACAAACATTACGACAACGGCTACCTGTTGCTCGACGCGACCGGAACGCCGTTCCAGATGAAACAGCTCTGCGGCCGGCCGTTCGTCCGCCGCATCGAACGGCCCGATTCAGTGACATTCACGTACGCTTTCGTCACGGAGTTCCCCGACAAACGACTGCTGGGATTCCTCGGAGACGACCGCGGCGGCATCCATGCGCTCGAAGCGGATTACTCCCTGCACTGCCTGCCGCTGCATCCCGTCGATCTCCGACGCGAACGTCTGATCGTCGTAGGCGACTGTTTTTATTGGACGGCGATCACCGAACGGCAGGGCTTCGAACGCCTCACGGCCCTCAATGCCCGCGACTATTCCCTTGCTGCGGAGCACGAAACCGATTTCCCCGCTCCGAAATGGGAACAGACCCGAAAATACCTTTTCCCGTTTCGGCTGGTCTTCACCGCGTCGTCCGACAAATACATCAAGCCGCGGTTACGCGACTTCTCGTACCTGGCCCTCGGACTGAACACCCTGCTGGCTGCCGGTTGGGCCGTATACAGCATGAAAAAGCGGCGCTGCCGGACGATCCGCGTATTGGGGATTCTGGTGCTTGGGATTTACCTGTTGGTCCCGCTGCTGCTCACCGACCGCGAATGAACGGCAGAAGCGCCCGACACGGGCACTTTTGCATTCATCCGATGAACCGTCCACAAACACGATTCCGCCCTATCCAGGGCGGAATTTTCGTTTGTCCACGGCAGATTCGAATTCACGGACATTTATAAAACGTTTTAAATACCTATAATTCGAATAGAAAATATAGGAATTTAAGTAGATTCATTTTCAGAACCGAAAAATAATATTATTTTTGCCATACCAACTAAAACGTTTTACATGAAACCTGTCAACAAAACCGTATGCAGTCTGGCGGCACTCGCCCCGCTCGCAATGGCGCAAAGCGCGAACGCCGGCCAACGCCCGAACATCATCTTCTTTCTGGTGGACGATTTCGGCTGGACGGAGACCTCGCTCCCCTTCGGCGAAGAGACCTACCCCAACAACCTCAGATTCCATACGCCCAATATGGAACGACTGGCCCGCACGGGCGTCATGATGACCAACGCCTACGCCTGTCCCGTATCGACCCCGACACGAACCAGCATGATGACGGGCATGAACGCCGCGCACATGGGCATCACGTCGTACTGCTCCTTATATAAAGACACCTGCCCCGACGCGATCGGCGGCCGGCCCGGCACGACGAACGCCAACGAAGACGATATCTTCGCGCACCCCGAATGGAACTACAACGCGCTGTGCCCCGCCTCCTTCCGCAACGAGGCCGACAGCATCGCCTACGGCCTGAACCGCACGCTCTACGCCACGCCGATGGTGGAGATTCTCCGCGACGCAGGCTACCACACCATCCACGTCGGCAAAGCGCACTGGGCACCGACCGGCACACCGGGCTCGAACCCCTACAACATGGGATTCACGGTCAACATCGCCGGTTCGGGCAACGGCCACCCCCAGAGTTATCTGCCCGAAGAACACTTCGGCAACCTCCCCAAACGAGGTACCTACGCCTCGGTGCAGAACATGTCGCAGTATTACGGCTCGGGAATCCATCTGACCGAGGCGCTGACGCTCGAAGCGCTGAAAACACTGGAAGACCCGATCCGCCGCAAACAACCCTTCTACCTCTATTTCGCCCACTACTCCAACCACACACCCATTCAGCGCGACGAACGGTTCATCCGAAAATACCTCGACGCGGGAATGGACGAACAGCAGGCCCGTTACGCCTCGATGGTCGAGGGAATGGACAAAAGCCTGGGCGACGTACTCGACTACCTCGAAGCCAAAGGGATCGCCGACGACACGATCATCCTCTTCATGTCGGACAACGGCGGTCACTGCTTGGGACAGGACAAGGGCGGAGAGCCCCACACGCAAAACCTGCCGCTGCGCGAGGGTAAAGCTTCCGTCTACGAAGGCGGCATCCGCGTGCCATTGATATTCCGCTGGCCGGGAAAGGCGGCGGAAGGAACGCGCCTCAATACGCCGGTCATCAACGAGGACATCTTCCCGACGATTCTCGAAATGGCGGGCGTGAAACATTACGAGACCGTGCAGGAGTGCGACGGCCTGAGCCTGGTAAAGCTCATCACCGCAGGTTCGAAGATGGTGGCCAAAGCGCAGAAACGCGGAGAAATCGCCACGCGGAAGGAGGTCAACGCCTTCGTCGTCCCCGCGTCGGTGTCGGGCATCGATCCCGAACGCGAACTGATCTTCCATTATCCGCATCAATACCGCGTGGAGGATCAGGACGACATCGATTTCATGAGCGCCGTCCGCAAAGGCGACTGGAAACTCGTTTACAGGATGCACACGGGCGAGCTGGAACTCTACAATCTGCGCGACGATATCGGCGAACGCAACGACCTCGCGGCAAGCCACCCCGAACGGGTCGCCGAACTGGCGAAGGCGCTGGGCGACCGGCTGCGTGCCTGGAAGGCCCCGATGCCGACGGTGCGTACGACGGGAAAGCCCGTCCCGATGCCCGATGAACTGTAAAAATCCGGGCAGGCGAGAACGGCGGCCCCGATCCGTCGACACGCCCGCCTTCGACACGACGTCCGGATTTCTCACTGAGAAATCCGGACGTATTCTATCGGAACCATTTCGTCAAGCCGAGCGCAGAGCCGAACGCAGTTCGGGCTATGCCGAGGCGAGAAATGGAAGAAAGAAATTTAACCATTTCGTCAAGCCGAGCGCAGAACCGAACGCAGTTCGGGCTATACCGAGGCGAGAAATGGAAGAAAGAAATTCAACCATTTCGTCAAGCCGAGCGCAGAGCCGAACGAAGTTCGGGCTATACCGAGGCGAGAAATGGAGCATGCAAACGAACGAATCCGCACGACCGACGGAGGTACGCCGACGGCTCTGCTACTCGATCCCCTCCAACCGGCAGATGAAGCGCACGGCGACGGGATAACCCGCCGCGGGCATATTGCCGTGGTCATAACCGTCGAACTCGCAGAGCGTCACGTCCTCGTGCCCAACGAGCCGCATCATCCGCCAGAAATAGGCCGTCTCCTCGTAGCGGCCGTTCATCTCCAACTCACGGTCGCCCGAAAGAATCAGCATCGGCGCACAGTCGGGCCGCACGTAATAGAGCGGCGCAGTGTCGTCGACGAGCGGCTGCAACGCGGACATACCCAATGCCTTGCGCGCGGCGAAATGCGTAATGGCATGACCGCTGAAAGGGATGATGCCCGCCAGCGAATCGGCCTCCTTGCCGTAGCGCGCCAGCCGCGAACGGTCCAACCCCACCATATTGACCAGATAGCCGCCCGCGGAGTGCCCCGCGATATAGATTTTCGAAGGGCTGCCGCCGTAGTCGGCGATATGGTCGAAGACCCACGCCACGGCCGCCGCGGCATCGTCCACGATGTCGAGCGTCCCGACGTGCGGGATCAGCCGATACCCGACGCCCACGACCACGAACCCCTTCTTCATCAGTCCCTCCGGCACGGCGCGCTTGCCGCCCGTGAGACCGCCGCCGTGGAACCACACCACCACCGGCGCATCCTCCGCATCGGGAGGGCAGGCCACGTCGAGGCGGCACATCCGACGCGCATAGTCGCCGGAGGCATCCGTACGGTAGAGGATGTCGCGTTCGAAGCGGTAATCGGCCGCATGGACGGCACCGGCGAACAGGAAACAGAAAAACAAAAGGAAAAGGCGTTTCATCTGCAACGGAGTTTTGGATTCGTCGATAAAAGTAGCGAAAATCCGTGAAACGGCAAAGGGGACTCCGCCGAAAAGGCGAAGTCCCCTTCCGAGCCCGTGCACGGAGGCACCGGTCAATACTGCTCCTGCTCGTTGGGAAAGTCCTGCGACTTGACATCGGCGACGTACCGCCCCACCGCATCGGTCATCACCGTATGCAGGTCGGCGTAGCGGCGCAGGAAGCGGGGCGAAAAGCCCTTGTTGATGCCCAGCATGTCGTGGATCACGAGCACCTGCCCGTCGGTGCCGCCGCCGGCGCCGATGCCGATCGTGGGGATCGACAACTCCTTCGACACGCGTTCGGCCAACACGGCGGGAATCTTTTCGAGCACGACGGCGAAGCAGCCGGCCTCTTCCAGAAGACGTGCGTCGCGCACCAGCTTCTCGGCCTCGGCCTCTTCCCTGGCGCGGACGGTATAGGTGCCGAACTTGTGGATCGACTGCGGCGTAAGCCCTAGATGCCCCATGATCGGAATGCCGGCCGTGAGGATGCGCTCGACCGATTCGAGGATCTCCTCGCCGCCTTCGAGCTTCACGGCGTCGGCCTCGGTCTCCTTCATGATCCGGATGGCCGAGTCGAGGGCCATCTTCGAATTGCCCTGATAGGTTCCGAAGGGCAGGTCGACCACCACCAGCGCCCGTTCGACGGCACGCACGACCGAACGGGCATGATAAATCATCGCATCGAGCGTAATGGGAACCGTCGTCTCGTAACCCGCCATGACGTTGGCGGCCGAGTCGCCCACCAGAATCACGTCGACACCTGCGGCGTCGACGATCTTCGCCATCGAATAGTCGTATGACGTGAGCATGGCGATCTTTTCGCCGCGATCTTTCATCTCTTTGAGCCGGAGGGTCGTAACCGCCCGAACTTTACTCTCAACAGACATTCGTTCTTCTGTTTTGGTTAATATTTTGACATGATCCGTCGGGGGCGTTCCGGCCGCGTCGGCGGTTTTTCGCCGGCAAAGTTACGCTTTTGAGCGAATCCGGCAAAAGAATTCCCACAAAACGACCCCGCCCGACACCGAAACGTTGAGCGAGTGTTTGGTGCCCAACTGGGGGATCTCCACCGCGCCGTCGCAGCGGTCGACCGCCTCCTGCGACACCCCTTCGACCTCGTTGCCGAAGACGAGCGCATAACGCGCCTGCGGATCGAAGGCCAACGCGTCGAGCATCGCCGCGCCCTCGACCTGCTCGACGGCCAGCACGCGGTAACCCGCGGCACGCAGCTCGTCGATGCACTCCACGGTCGACGCATGATGCGTCCATGCCACGCTCTGCTCGGCACCGAGCGCCGTCTTGTGAAGCTCCCGACAGGGCGGCACGGCCGTAATGCCGCACAGGGCGATCCGCTCGACGGCGAAGGCATCGCCCGTGCGGAAGAACGATCCGACGTTCTGTGCCGACCGCACGTTGTCGAGCACGACCACCAGCGGCAGCTTGGGCATCGCGGCGAACTCCTCGACCGAGGGGCGATGCAACTCTTCATTCGTGATTTTTCGCATGACCGACAGCTAATTTCGGGGACAAAAGTAACACAAATCGGGATAAAATATGTAATTTTGGCGCGATATTCCCGATTCGACTATGAACATCAGACAAATCTTCGGCCTGCTGGCCGCAATCGCCTGCGCGGGCAGCGTGCAGGCGCAGCGCGTCGGCTGGGAAGCCGACTTCAAGACGCGCTTCGACAATCGCGAATTCACGGGCAGTTCGTGCAACGAGTCGCAGACGATCTTTCTGGCCGACCTGTCGACGGCCGTAAGCTACAACTGGCTGGACCGCAATACGCTGCGTTTCGGAGTCCAGATGCAGAAGGACTTCGGCGACAACCGCGACTACTTCTCGGAGGTGCGGCCTCTGGCGTCGTACGCCTACCGCGCCGAACGGCTCGGGGCCGACGTGGGTATCTTCTCGCGCGACGAACTGCGCGGCGACTACTCGCACGCCTTCTTCAACGACTCGCTGCGCGTCTACGACCCCACGATCCAGGGCATGGCGGTGCGTTACCGCAACCCGAAGGGGCTGCGCGCCGAACTGGTGCTCAACTGGGAAGGGATGTATTCGGAATATTCGCGCGAGAAGTTCCGCATCTTCGGAGCGATCCATAAGGATTGGTCGCGCGAGGCGGACAAACGCTGGTACGTCGGGGGGGGGCTTTCGATGTTCCATTTCGCCAACAGCGCCCTGACCGAAGGCAACGTGGTGGACAACATGCTGGCCAACCCCTACGTCGGTTTCGCCAGCAAGGCGGCCGAGGTGGTGCGTCGCAACGCCGACGGTCGGCCGACGGTCGAACGGCCTTTCTGGTACGACTTTCGCGCAGGGTTCCTGTGGGCTCCGCAGCGCGACCGCATCGCCGACGAGGGGTGGAAGGCCCCCATGGGCGGCGAATTGCGCGTGCGTCTGGGCTGGAAGGGGCTCGAATTCGAGAACAACCTCTATGTAGGCGAGAATCTCATGCCGCTCTTCGGCCGCTACGGATCGGAGCTCTACGCCGGCGAACGGTGGTACGGCACGCGCGACCGCATCTATAACCGCACGCGGCTGGGCTACGAGCGGTCGTTCGCGAGCGAGACGATCCGCGTGCAGGCGGGCATGATCTTCCACACCGACGGCACGGGGCTCTACACGCAGCAGGTGGTGCAGGTGAGCGTACGGCTGGGAAAGACGCTCTACGACCAGCGAAATCACCCGCAGAGATAACCGCAGCCGGAATTTTTGACTAATTTTGTAAAAAACACGAGATAACAATGTCTATCGAAACCAACGAACCCGCAGCGAAGGAGAAGTCGCTGAATTTCCTCGAAGAGATCGTCAAGGAAGCCGCCGACCGCGGCGTCGCCATACAGACCCGCTTCCCGCCGGAACCCAACGGCTACCTGCACATCGGCCATGCCAAGAGCATCTGCATCAACTTCGGGCTGGCGCAGAAATACGGCGGCAAGTGCAACCTGCGTTTCGACGACACGAACCCCACGAAGGAGGACGTCGAGTATGTCGACTCGATCAAGCGCGACATCCGCTGGCTGGGCTTCGACTGGGCGCTCGAACGCTATGCGTCGGACTATTTCGACCAGCTCTACGAATGGGCCAAGGAGTTGATCCGCAAAGGGCTGGCCTATGTCGACGACCAGACGCAGGAGCAGATCCGAGAAGGCCGCGGCACGGTCTCCGAGCCGGGCAAAGAGTCGCCGTGGCGCAACCGTTCGGCGGAGGAGAACCTCGACCTGTTCGAACGCATGAAGGCGGGCGAGTTCGCCGACGGCGAGAAGGTGCTGCGCGCCAAGATCGACATGGCGCATCCCAACATGCTCTTCCGCGACCCGATCATGTACCGCATCATCCATGCCCGCCACCACCGCACGGGCGACAAGTGGTGCATCTACCCGATGTACGACTACGCCCACGGGCAGAGCGACTCGATCGAGCACATCACCCACTCGATCTGCACGCTCGAATTCGACGTCCACCGTCCGCTCTACGACTGGTTCATCCAGGCGCTCGGCATCTGGCCGTCGCACCAGTACGAGTTCGCGCGGCTGAACCTGACCTACACGATGATGTCGAAACGCAAACTGCTGAAACTCGTGCAGGAGGGCGCCGTCATGGGCTGGGACGACCCGCGTATGCCGACGATCTGCGCCCTGCGCCGCAAGGGATACACGCCGGCTTCGGTACGCGCCTTCGCCGAAATGGTGGGCGTCGCCAAACGCGACAACGTAATCGACCTCGGCAAGATGGAGTACTGCGTGCGCGAGGATCTCAACAAGGTGGCCGAGCGCCGCATGGCCGTCCTGAACCCCGTCAAGGTGACCGTGACGAACTACCCCGAAGGGAAGGTGGAATACTTCGAGTGCGTCAACAACCCCGAAGATCCATCGGCCGGTACGCGGCAGGTGCCCTTCTCGCGCGAGCTCTACATCGAGCGCGACGATTTCATGGAGAATCCGCCCAAGAAATTCTTCCGCCTGCAACCGGGCGGCGAAGTGCGGCTGCGCTACGCCTACCTCATCAAGTGCGAGGAAGCGGTCAAGGATGCCGAAGGAAACGTCGTCGAGTTGCGCTGCACCTACGACCCGCAGTCGGGAGGCGGCTCGTCGAGCGACGGCCGCCGCGTGAAGGGCGTCATCCACTGGGTATCGGCCCGCCACGCTTTCGAAGCCGAAATCCGCCTGTTCAACCCGCTCTTCACGAAGGAGAATCCCGACGACTGCGAGGAGGGACAGACGTGGGAGGACAACCTCAATCCCGAATCGATGATCGTCACGAAAGGCTGGCTCGAACCGTCGCTGGCGGGCGCCGAACCGGGCCGCACCTTCCAGTTCGAGCGCGTGGGCTACTTCTGCCCCGACACCGACACCACGCCCGGGCATCCCGTCTTCAACCGCACGGTGACGCTCAAAGATTCGTGGGCGAAGATCAACAAGTAGCAATAAGGAACGTTCCCGGCAAAGCGAACAGTCCGGCGACCTTGTATGGAGGTCGCCGGACTGTTTTATTTATACGAATTGCCGCGGGCCGCCCATCCTACTCCCGCGCTGCCGGAAGTTTCGGCCGAATCCTGCGCCACGGCAGTTTGAGCACGCCCCAGAAGGCTTCGCCGAAGATACCGCCCGACATCTTGGAGATTCCCTCCGTGCGGTCGACGAAGACGATCGACACCTCGTCGATACGGAACCCGAGCTTCCATGCCGTATACTTCATCTCCACCTGAAACCCGTAGCCCACCATGCGTACGGCGTCGAGGTCGATCGTCTCCAACACGCGGCGCGACCAGCAGACGAACCCCGCCGTGGCGTCGCACACAGGCATGCGGGTGACAATCCGCACGTATTTCGAGGCATAATAGGACATCAGCAGCCGCGACATCGGCCAGTTGACCACGTTCACGCCGCGCGAATAGCGCGACCCTACCGCCACGTCGGCACCGCCGGTCACAGCCGCCGTCAGCCGTTCCAGATCGTCGGGGTTGTGCGAAAAGTCGCAGTCCATCTCGTAAACCAGATCGTAACCGTGTGCCAATGCCCACCGGAATCCTGCGATGTAGGCCGTTCCCAATCCCAATTTCCCGCTGCGCTCGATAAGATGCACCCGCCCGGGAAACTCCTCCTGCCGCCCGCGGACGATGGCGGCCGTACCGTCGGGCGAACCGTCGTCGACGATGAGCAGGTCGTAGCCGCCGAAGAGCGACATCACTTTCGAGATCATGCGCGAGACGTTCTCGCGCTCGTTGTAGGTCGGGATAATCACCAACTTTTTCATAAGCCTTGCATCCGTTCGCCGAACACCCGTCGCCCCAGCAGGTAGCGCAGGATGATCGAACCGTGGTAGATATGCGCCGCCCGACGGCGCTTCGATTGCTGTACGGCACGGCGCTGGCGAGCGAGTTCACCGTGCCGCGCCAGAAAATCGCGGTAGGCGCAGGCGACCGCACCGGCCTGTGCGCATTGTCCTTTCAACAGATAAACCAGCGCTGCGGCGGCATCCGCAAGGGGCCTCAGCACAGCCACCGCGACACGCTGCACGGGCGACGCGCACTTGAAGAGCATCGCGAGGTTGTTGCGGTAATTGAGGTAGAGTTTGCGCGGCGAATCGTTCTGCAACGTGCCGCCGCCCAAATGCCACACCCTGCTTCGGGGGACGACGCGCACGCGCCACCCCGCCAGCTGCATCCGCCAGCAAAGGTCGATCTCCTCCATGTGGGCGAAGAAGCCGGCGTCGAAACCGCCCATGCGGCGGAATACCTCCGCACGGCAGCAGAAGGCCGCACCGCTCACCCAAAAGACATCGCGGGTGTCGTCGTACTGCCCCCGATCCTTCTCCAACGTCCGCAGGATACGTCCCCGACAGAACGGGAAACCGAACCAGTCGATGAATCCGCCCGCAGCACCCGCATACTCGAACCGGTCGCGCTCGGCGCAGGAGAGCAGTTTCGGCCCCACGACAGCCACGTCGGGCTGCGCGTCGAGCTCCGCGATCAGCGGCTCCAACCACCCCTCCGCAGGTTCGACGTCGGAGTTGAGCAGCACCCAGTAATCGCCCTCCAACCGCTCCAACGCGCGGTTGTAACCTCCGGCGAAACCGTAGTTTTCCGGCAGCCGGAGCAACGTAACCGACGGAAACTCCCGCTCGACGAGCGCCGCCGACCCGTCGGTCGAACCGTTGTCCGCCACGACGATCTCCACCCCCGGCGGAGCGGTGCGCACCACCGAGGGAAGGAAGCACCGCAGATGGGCGGCTCCGTTCCAGTTGAGTATGACAATCTTTACGACGGACATTGCGGACGACGGTGTTTCCAACGGCGATGCGACCAGAGCCACATCCCCGGATCGGCGACGATGTCGCTTTCGAGCTGCCGCACATAGCGCTCCGTCACCTCGTTGGGCGCGACCTGCTCCACGCCGTCGTAGAGGCGCAGGAACTCCAACTCGTAATACCCTCGGCGCAGCCGGCGCTGGCGGCAGAAATAGACCGGCATGTGAAATTTGAGCGCCATCTTCTCGATGCCGTCGAAAAAGACGGTATCCTGATTGAGGAAGCGGAACCAATGGCTGTTGGGACGCAGCGGAGGATTCTGGTCGGCGATCAGGCCGATGCCGATGCGTTGTCCGGGGGCACCGGCCGGCAGCCGGTGGTCGATGTAGTAGCGGATGATCTCCTTCATCGGGATGAGCCGGATGTTGCGCCGCCGGCGCAAACGCATGTAAACCGCATCGATCACCTTGTTCTCCAACGGATGATAGACCGCGGCCAAATAGTGTTCGCCGGTATAGAGCGCCAGGAAGGAGTCGTACTCCCAGCAGCCGAAATGGGCAGTCGAAAGCAGCGCGTCGCGTCCCCGCAGGTCGGAGAGCACCTCGTCGAGATTCTTCACCCGCACGCGGCGGCGGCAATCGTCGTCCGACATGGCGGCCTGGCTGACCGTCGAGATGAAGATCTCCGACAGGTTATGGTAGAACGACCGGCGAATCCGCTTGATTTCGGCCATCGGACGGTCGGGAAACGAATTGCGCAGGTTCTCCGTCACCACGCCCACCCGATAGCGCAGGCATTTGTAAACGATGAAATAGATGGTATCCTGCAACACGTAGTAACGCAGCCAGTGTGGCATAGCGCCGATCAAACGGCAGCAACCCCACACGAGGCTTGCCATCGCCCGCTGCCATAATGTTAGATTCGAACGTACTCGTTTCATGCGTCCGCAGTTATTCGATCGGTAATCATTCGGTATACAACTTCACCTGCGCGATCTTGGTACGCACCTCCAGCCAGCGGCGCAGGCGTTCGGCATCGGCCTCGGTCATCGGCTGCCGCGACTTCACCACGCAGATCAACAGCGTATCCTGCACCGTACCCCCGACATCGTACGAGAGGCATTTCGACAGGGAGATCGACTGAATGTCGGGCACGACGGCACCCGCCTCGCGCGAAATGTCGTCGTATTCGATATTCTTCATCTTGTACTTCGACAAGCGCTGTTTCAACTCGTCGATCTGAGCGTTCTTCTCGTCGAGCAGTTCCGAATAGCTCAACTGCAACGATTTGAGATCGACCCGATCGCCCGTGCGCGCCTGCCGGACGATCAACTCGACATCCTGCAAGCCGTAGTTGTACAACTGGGCGCGGGCGTTGCCGATGATCTCCTCGCCCAGCGGCTCGCCGATAAGCAGCAGCTCGATACGCGAATTCCGGTCGCCGTGCTTGTAGGCCTTCTTGCACTCGATCACGCGCGTATGTTCGAACTGGAACTCCTGCTGCACGTAACGGTCGACGGCCGATTCGAAGAACGACACCCGCACCATGTGCAGCCCGATGACGACGCTGGGAATGAACGTCAGGAGCGTGATGAGGAGCATGATCCGTTTGACATACCGCTCGCGCGCCGGATCGAGGAACTTCTTCTTGTGGTATTTCAACATCCGGACGACCATGTAGGTCGCCAGCGCGATGAAGACCGTATTGATGAAAAAGAGGTAGAAGGCGCCGATGAAGAACTTGAACTGCCCCGTCGCAAGACCGAAGCCCGCCGTACAGAGGGGCGGCATCAGCGCCGTGGCGATCGCGACGCCCGGAATGACCGTCGAATTGCGATCCTTGCGCGACTGCGCCACGATACCCGCCAGTCCGCCGAAGAAGGCGATCAGCACGTCGTAGGTCGTGGGGACGGTACGGGCGAGCAGTTCGCTGCGCGCCGTGCCGAGCGGCGAAATGAAGAAGTAGAGCGTCGAGGTGGCGATCGCCACGACGACCATCAGCGAAAAGTTGCGCAGCGACTTTTTCAGCAGGTCGAAATCGTTGATCCCGAGCGACAGGCCGACACCCATGATCGGCCCCATGAGCGGCGAAACGAGCATCGCGCCGATGATGACGGCCGCCGAGTTGACGTTCAGCCCCAGCGAAGCGATCATCGTGGCGAAGATCAGCACCCAGAGATTCGTCCCGCGGAATTCGACGCCGCGGCAGATCATGTCCACCGTCTCCTCCTGCCGCGCACTGTCCTCCGAGAGGCTGAAACGGTCGGCCAGGTCGTCGCGCAGGCTCTCCCACCACGAATGCCGGGCAGGCCGGCCGTTGTGTTGCAGGCTTGTTTCGTTATCGTTCATCGTACTCTTCGTTTTCGGATTCGTCGCGCCGCGCTTTTCCCGCCTTGGGACGGCCGGCGACCACCAGCACGAACTCGCCGCGCGGCTCCGTCCGCCGGAAATGCTCCAGCACTTCGGCCGCCGTTCCGCGCACGGTCTGCTCGAACTTCTTGGTCAGCTCGCGCGACACGGACACCGGTCGTTCGGCCCCGAACGTCTCCACGAACTGTTCGAGACACTTCACCACGCGGTAGGGCGATTCGTAGAAGACCATCGTCCGCTCCTCCGAGGAGAGCTCCCGCAAACGCTTGTTGCGTCCCTTTTTCTGGGGCAGGAATCCCTCGAAACAGAAACGGTCGCAGGGAAAGCCGCTCTGCACCAGCGCCGGAATGCAGGCCGTCGCCCCCGGCAGCGTCTCCACCTCGATCCCCTGTTCGACGCAGGTGCGCACCAGCAGGAATCCCGGATCGGAGATACCCGGCGTTCCGGCGTCGGAGATCAGCGCCACGGTGCGTCCCGCAGCGATCGTCTCGGCCACGGCGGCCGTCGTGGCGTGTTCGTTGAACTTATGGTGCGCATGGAGGCGCTTTTCGATCCCCAGATGCCGGAGCAGCACCGACGAAGTTCGGGTATCCTCGGCCAGAATCAGGTCCACTTCGCGCAATACACGGACGGCACGCAGCGTGATATCGTCGAGGTTGCCGATCGGCGTGGGGACGATGTAGAGTTTCGACATGCGTTCAGGCCAGTTTTCGTTCGATCAGATCGACCAGCAGCTTCGCTCCGTCGGAGTTGGGATTCCAGTCGAAATTCTCGGCAATGTAGATCATGCACTCGTCCAGATCGTCGAACTCGTTGAGCCGGTCGATCGTACGCCCGCAGGCATCCATATCGCCGCCGAAGAGGTCGCGGGCCAGCAGGAAACGGTCGTTGTTGCACAACGCCTGCCGCAGGTCGGCCACCGGCTCCTGCCCGACGGCCGCCGGAGGGGTCGTTACGGCGATCAGATCCGAGACGGTCTTCACGTCCGAATTGAGCGTCTCGCCCAGCACGGCCGCTCCGTTTTCGGCCGGTACGGCGCGATGCCCCGCTCCCCCGACCGGAACGGAAGTCGCCGCAGGCTCCTCCTGCGGAACATCCGCCGACGAGGGCGAAACGGCCGGAACGGCCTGCGGAGGCGGAACCGGCCGCTCCTCCGCAGCCGGCTCGACCTTCCCCGGCGCCGGAGTCACGGAGTCCGTATCTCCGTAAAGCGACAGGACGACGCGGTGCTTGGCGCGTTTCACATCCACGGGATCGAGTTCGAAAAGGCTCAGCGGCTCGGCAACGACAGCGGGAGCCTCGGCGACGACGGGCGCCCCCTCCGAATCCGTTGCGTCCGACGGTTCCGATACCGTTGCAACCGCTTCCGCAGGAATCTCGCCGATCGGATCGACCGTCGGCTCCACGACGGGAGCGCCGACAGTACCTTCGACCGCCTCCGCGGGAATCCCGGTACGTTCTTCCACCGGCGCCTCCGCAGGCGCCTGCAAAGGGATTTCGGCAGGAACCGCTGTCTCGGCAGGCATCTCCGCCGGAACTTCGGCCGGCGTTCCGACCGGCTCTACCGCCGGAGCGGCGGTGAACGGCGCCTCGGACGGGCCGGCGACAGGCGATTCCACAACGGGCGGCGCGATCGTCGGTTCTTCCAGCGGCGCAGCGGCCGGATCCGCTCCGAACGGCTCGCTCATCGCCGTCAGCGGGATCACGGCGTCGAGGTCGATCTCCACGGGCGGCAGGTCGACGGACGACAACTCGTCCTCTACGGACGGCTGCACCGCCGAATCCAGGCCGAAACGCACGGCATCGTAAAGTTCCCGCAATTTTCCGAGCGCCAGATCGCGTTCTATATCAGCTATTTCGTGCGAAGCATCCCATCCTTCGGCCAATGCCGCGAGCTTTTGCAGTTCCGCACGAAGCGTTTTCAAATCCATCGGTTTCGTCGTATTTTAACTTTTCAAAGGTATAAATTTTTCACGGAACACGAAAACCGTGCCCTCCTTTTTCACCCTCTCCGAACGAAAAACAGACCGAAACCACATCTTCGCCGCCCCCGCTCCGCAGACCAGAAGCGCAGAATCGGTCTTTACTTACATCTCTCCGCAAAACACCTCCGCTATTTTTTAACGTGCATTTCGTGTCCGACGGCAGCGTAAGGGCCGTACGGGCTCGTCAAACGGAATTCCGCCGCATGGAACGGAGGCTCTCCGGCCCGCACCGAACGACGACGTCGGATCGGCGACACGAAACATCGCAGGGATCTTTCTGCGGAGATGCGTTTGTTTTTTTCGGAAAAATCGATTAACTTTCGGATACTCAACCCACCGAACGATGAAATCCGCTGGATATATCCTACCGTTGGTATGCGCCGCCCTCTTTCTCACGGCATACCGCTCGACCGCCCAGCCGTCGCTTTACGCGAACCCGTTCATCGAGCAGATCGAGCATTATCCGCAGGAGAAGCTTCATGTATCGACGGACAAGGATTCGTATATCGCGGGAGATACGATCTGGTTGCGTGCGCACTGCGCGGACGCCGCGACGCACCGTCCCGTGGCCGCGAGCCGCTACGTCTACGTGGAGCTTCGCGACGACCGCGGGTCGCTGGTGCGGCGCATCAAACTCCTGTCGCGCGACAGCGTGTACAGCGGCTACCTTCCCACGCAGTCACTGGAACGCTTCGGGGACTACTCGCTTACGGCCTATACGCTCTACATGCGCAATCCGGGGCCGGAGTACTTCTTCAAGAAGCCGCTCACGATCTGGCCCTATCGGGAGAGCCGCAGGACGCAGCGCAACACCTCGGTGC
>OIWT01000152.1_pt1 | contig 97833 bp, 80 predicted proteins | sample 1587701 | NCBI WGS metagenome assembly OIWT01 (sample SAMEA3888904, study PRJEB22519) | human gut metagenome | biome: human gut; feature: human-associated habitat; material: faeces | place: Denmark | collected 2009
GGTTAATGCACACGCTTTTTACATTAGAGGATCGTTATGGATTGACAATTGAAAAAGGTGAGAACGGCGTTTCTATGTGTGTTGACCCCCGCAAGGGAAAAGACGCTGCCGAGCTTTCCGAAATGCTAAATGCGTGGGCAGAACAGGCTGAAAAGTACCATAACGGCGAAATCAGCCGCGAGGACTATGACAAGTGGCGTTATAACTATCCGAAATATGATGAAACTTCCGGTTATGTAAAAGTTCCGTCACAGGGACTCAGCGACGAAATGATTGAGGCTCTCAAAAACCGACTGAAAAACGATTAAATGCAAGCATAAGAAAAAAGAGCTAACTGACTTCTCAAAAAATCAGTTAGCTCTTTACTTTTACAATAATTCAAATAATGTTGCCATTTTGTTGCCACAAAGGGCACAAACACGGCGAAAAGCCTTTATTTACGGGCTTTTTCACAGGTGTGAAATCATTCCCACTCAATAGTGGCGCAGGGCTTGGGAGTGAGGTCATAGAGGACACGGTTCACGCCGTCGATCTCGGTGGTGATGCGGTTTGTGATATGCTCGAGAAGCTCGAAGGGAACATTCTCGACGGTGGCGGTCATTGCGTCACGGGTATTGACCGCGCGGATGATGACGGGATAAGCGAAGGTGCGGGCGTCATTCTTAACGCCGACAGATTTGAAATCGGGCACGACGGTGAAATACTGCCAGACCTTGCCCTCAAGGCCGTTCTTTGCGAACTCCTCACGCAGGATAGCGTCGGATTCTCTGACAAGCTCAAGTCTCTCTCTGGTGATAGCGCCGAGGCATCTGACGCCGAGGCCGGGGCCGGGGAACGGCTGGCGGTAGACCATGCCGTCGGGTAGGTCGAGCTCTTTGCCGACAACTCTGACTTCGTCCTTAAAGAGGAGTTTGACGGGCTCGACAAGCTCGAATTTGAGATCCTCGGGAAGTCCGCCGACGTTGTGGTGAGCCTTTACCGGGCCGGACTCAAGAATGTCTGGATAAATTGTGCCCTGAGCGAGGAACTCGATACCGTCGAGCTTCCTTGCCTCTTCCTCAAACACTCTGATGAATTCCGCGCCGATTATCTTGCGCTTCTTCTCCGGCTCTGCAACGCCCGCGAGCTTATCGAGGAAGCGGTCAACGGCGTCAACATAGATGAGGTTTGCGTCCATCTGATTGCGGAACACCTCGATGACCTGCTCGGGTTCACCCTTGCGGAGCAGACCGTGGTTGACGTGGACGCAGACAAGCTGCTTGCCGATTGCCTTGATAAGGAGAGCCGCGACGACCGATGAATCGACGCCGCCGGAGAGGGCGAGAAGGACTTTCTTGTCGCCGACCTGCGCTCTGACTGCTTCGACCTGCTCGTCAATGAATTTCTTGGCGAGCTCGGGGGTGGTGATGCGTTCCATGGTTTCGGGACGTTTGTTGCTCATTAATAATTCCTCCGTGTAAATATTATCGGTTGATACAGTTACCAAAATAGCTTTGAACGGGCACTGCGGGAGTACCCTTGCCGCCCGAACAGCTTCATTTCCTTAATGGATCGTGCTCGGGAAAGTATCGGCATTGCCAAAACAATATAATTATATCATTTGCGACAATTTCGGTCAAGTGATTTAGAGAAATACACGAGCGGCAAACGAAAAATGGCGTATGAATGCAATATGCTGTGTTTTTTGACGGATATCGGGCATTAAAATGACCCCCGCAGAGCCGCGGAGGTCGAATGATCATTTTGCTTTTCTAAGTCTGCCCGCAAGTGAGAATGCGGCGAATACCACAATGTCGGCGGCAACTATCGTCGAGCCGACGGGGGTGCCGTATATGACGGAGGCGAGGATCCCGAGCACGGAGCAGAGCACCGAGATAACGGCGGCGCTTGCCATGACCGCTCGGAAGCTCTTGAATACCCGCATCGCCGAGAGGGCGGGGAAAATGATGAGCGCCGAGATGAGCAGCGCGCCGACGAGGTTCATTGCGAGCACTATCACAACGGCGGTGACTACGGCGATGAGAATGTTGTAGGCTCTCACGTTTGTGCCGGTGGCGCGGGCGAATTCCTCATCGAACGTGACGGCGAATATCTTGTGATAGAATATAACGAAGGTCAGAATCACAAGGATGGCCAGCCCCACACAGAGCCAAACATCGCTCACAGAGAGGGTGAGTATCGAGGTCGAGCCGAAGAGGGTGGAGCAGACGTCACCGCTGACGTTGGAGGCGGTCTGAAATACATTCAGCAGCAGGTAGCCGAGCGCCAGCGCGCCGACGGAGATCATAGCTATTGCGGCGTCGCCTTTGATCTTGCCATTGGAGTTTAAGCCGAGCAGCACCACGGCAGCGACTATTGTCACGGGCATTGCCACGGTCATGGGGGCGAGACTGAGCACTGCGGCTATCGACATTGCGCCGAATGCAACGTGCGAGAGCCCGTCGCCTATCATAGAATATCGTTTGAGCACGAGGCTGACTCCGAGCAGGGCGGCGCAAAGCGAGATGAGCACGCCTGCTATCAGCGCGTAGCGCACAAATGAATAGCTGAGGTAGGTCTGAAGTGCGGTTATGATATTCATTGTGCGTCACCTCCAGCCGATGTGAAGCGTCTGCCGATATCGCTGCTAATATATTCGTCCTTTGTGCCGAAGAAAAGGGGAGTGTGGCTGATGTGAAGTATGTGCGAGGCGTATGTCAGCGCCGCACCGAGGTCGTGTGAGACCATCACGACGGTCATGCCGCTGTCGTTGACCTCTTTGATGAGCTTGTAAAGGCTTTGAGTGACAACAGGGTCAAGACCGGCCACGGGTTCGTCGAGCACAAGCAGCTTCTTGGCAGCGCAAAGCGCGCGGGCGAGCAGCACTCGCTGCTGCTGACCGCCCGAAAGCTCCCTGTAGCACCTGCCGGCAAGATCGGTTATGCCTAGGCGCTCCATATTCGCGGCGGCAAGCTCACGTTGAGCTTTTGTATAGAACGGATGAAATCCCGACAAATTCAGGCAACCCGATAGGACTATCTCGCGCACCGAGGCGGGGAAATCCTTCTGCACCTCCGTCTGCTGCGGCAGGTAGCCTATTTCGCTTTTTTGCAGCCCGTCGCCGAATTCTATCTTACCTTTCAGTATATTTTTGTGCCCGAGCAGCGCTTTCATCAGCGTGCTTTTGCCGGAGCCGTTCTCGCCGACTATGCAAAGGTAGTCACCTTTATACAGCTCAAAGTTAAGCTCGGAGACAACGGGCTTGCCCTCGTAGCCGAGAGTCAGATCCGTGCATTTTATAAGCGCCATCAGTTAAGCGCCTCCTTCAGTTTAGTCAGATTATCGGTCATTGCGCCGAGGTAGCTTTCGCCTGCGGCGATGTCGTCGGCGGAGACGGATTGGCAGGAATCAAGCGTTAATGTGCCCGCACCTGTTGCTTTGCAAACCGCCTCGGCTATCGAGCCGTCCGAGCCGTCGATGATAAAGACATAGGGCGTGCCCGTCTCTTTGGTCTTGTTTATCAATGTCGCCATCGTCTCGAAGCTCGCCTCGGATTCGGCGGAGCAGCCGGGGAAGGCGGCGTAGTATTTAAGCCCGTAATCCTCAACAAGATAGCGGAACGGGAAGCGGTCGGCGAATATCAGTGTGTCACGCTTTGCGCTCGATACGGCGGCGGAGTATTCGCTGTCAAGCTCGTTCAATCGGGTGATGTATTCTTTGGCGTTCGCTCTGTATTTCTCGGCGTTTTGCGGGTCAACGGAGCATATCGCTTCACAGAGCTTATCGGTTATTTTCGCCGCGTTACGCAGCGAGAGCCAGACATGCTCGTCTTGCTCTGTTTCATCTTTGCCGTGATGATGTTCCTCCTCCGCCTGCATACCCTCGACCGTCTCCTCCTCGAGCAGATTCACCGCTTCTGTGAGTGTAAAGGTGTTCAACTTGTCGTTGCCTGCCGCCGCAAGAGTCTTTTTTACCCATTTTTCGGAGTCTTCGCCAATATAGATAAAGAGGTCTGCCGTGGCGATTTTTACGATATCTGCGGCGTTCGGCTCATAGCTGTGGAAGTCCTCCTTGCCGTCAAGGAGCAAGGTCAACCCCTTGTCAGTGCCGAGAATGTTTTTGGCGAAATCATATTGCGGGAATGCCGTGCAGACTATGCTCAAGCCCTCGGAGCTTATCGGTTGAATGCCGCATGAAGCGAGCGAGAGTAACAGGAGAGCCGCCGCTATGCCCGCAGCTATTCTTTTAAACATAAATGTATCCTCCGTGGGTCATTTCCTGCATTTGTCGCATTTGCCGAGGATGAGTGTATGGCTGTCGACCTCAAACCCCGTGCTGCTGCTGATATCCTGCTGTATTATTGAGCTTACGTTGCTGTCAAGGTGATATACTTTACCGCAATCGGTGCATTTCATGTGCAGATGACCGTCACATTTGCCGTCGCTTATATATTGATATACGAAGCTGCGACCGTTCCCTCTGACGGAGCGGTGAACTATCCCGTCCTCAACGAGCTTCGTCATCAGGCGGTAAGCGGTGCTTTTGCCGATATCCTCGGAGCCTATCGCCTCGGTTATCTCCTCTATGCGGAATGCTTTATCCTGATTCTCACGCAGAAAGTCGATCAGCTTTGCCCGCTGGTGAGTATTATAGGTTTTCAATTCAATCACCTCAAAATTGAGAATTACTATCAAATTACTATATTATTATACCCCTTAATTCCTAAATGTCAAGCGGAATTTGAGAATTACTATCGAATTTTAAATTTTGCCGTTTTTTCTTGACTTTTATCGCTAAAAGGTATAAAATATCATATCATCTTAACAAATTTTTTGGAGGAAATAACGATGAAAAAACGCATTCTTTCAGTTGTCCTCGCTCTTTGCATTGCAATGAGCGCGGCATTTGCCGTCGGCGTTTATGCCGATGACGCGAACGGCGTTCTCAGATTCAATGAGAACGGTGAATTCACCATCATGCACCTGACGGATACGCAGGACGGCTATCCCACCAGCGAGAAGATGCTTAAGTATATTGATTATATGCTTAAGACCTACAAGCCCGACATTGTCATACTCGGCGGTGACAATTGCGTCGGCAAGAAAATCGAAGGCGAAGAAAATCAGGATCCTGCGGTGAATATTGAGCGCTCAATTGAGCAGCTTGTCTCTGTCTTTGTTGAGAACAAGACCTATTTCACCTTTGTTTTCGGCAACCATGACCATCAGTATGTTGACGGCGTAGATATTGACCCCGTTGGTCAGGGCAAAGTCAAGGAGCATCTCCTCGGTCTCTATCAGAAGTACGGCAAGGGCTATTGCCTTGCATACGATGCCGATCCTTCGCTTCACGGCGTCGGCACACACAATCTCCCCATCCTTGCTTCGGATTCCAATAAGATCAAGTTCAATCTCTGGATGTTCGATTCCGGCAGCTATGCCGCAGACGAGAACGGCAAGAAGGTCGGCTACGACTGCGTCAGAGAGGATCAGATAGCTTGGTATCAGGAGAAGAGCGCGGCTCTCGACAAGCTCGCCGGTGAGCAGGTCAAGTCACTTGCTTTCCAGCATATCGTTGTCGGCGACGTCTATGACAACCTCTTCTATGAATCAATATTTGACCTCGGCGAGCTCGGCAGGAACTTTAACGGCAAGCACTATTCATTCCTGCCCAAGACCGAGAACTTCACCGGTCAGCTCTTTGAATATCCCTGCCCGGGTTACTACAACTGCGGTCAGTTTGACGCAATGGTCAAGCAGGGCAACATGCTCGGTATATTCTCCGGCCACGATCATGTCAACAGCTATGAGACCGAGCGTGACGGCGTGTGGATAATCAATACCCCCGGCGCAACTTACCACTCCTACGGCAATGACCTCGTCAGAGGCAGCCGCCTTATCACTATCAATGAGAAGGACACGAGCACCTTCACCAGCAGGATCGTCACGGTTAATGACGCCGCTATTGCGGATGAGACCTTCGCGGCCGATGTGGGCATCAACCCGACCTTCGCAAAGATCCAGATGTTCTTCGGCGAGGTCGCCAAGGTCCTCGGCAGGGCCGCATCCCCGATCTTCAAGGTTCTCGGCTATCTCAGCAAATTTGCATAAAAATCATCAAATGCTGTCGCTTTTTTGCGGCAGCATTTTTTGGCTTTTCCAATGATTTTTAACAATTTGTTAATTCGTGCGGCATAATATTGACTGTTGGTCATTTTTGATGTATTATCTTGTGCGGAAATGACCAATGGTCATTTTGAGTATATTTCGATACCGAGGTGCGGCGTGATGCCCAGCGTGAATGACAACAAAACCGATAAAAAGAAGCGATTGCTGGAGTCGGCGTTTGAGCTTTTCCTCGATAAGAGCGTGAATTCCACCGCAGTTGACGACGTGGTCAAGGGCGCGGGGGTGGCAAAGGGCACGTTTTATCTTTATTTTAAGGATAAATACGATCTGCTCAATCAGCTTGTCGCCCACAAGAGCGGCAGCGCTTTTATCAAGGCTTATGAGGTTGCTTTTGCCGATGAAGATGCGGATTTTGAGGATAAGATGCTGCTGCTTGTGAATAACATCATCGACTTCCTCGCCGCCAACCGTGAGTTTACGGCGCTGCTTCAAAAGAATCTGGCATATTGCTTCCGCAAGCTGATAGGCGGCGACGACCCCGCCATTCGCAGCGCAGTGCTGATGATGGAGGGCGAGCTTGAGAAGCGCGGCTACACTGCCGAGGAGGCGGGCAAGGCGCTCTATCTTATCGCCGAGCTTACCGGCTCCACCTGCTGCAACGCAATAATCCTCGGCAGCCCATACGGTATTGATGAAATAAGAGGCTTCCTGTGCGAAACCGTCAGGAACCTGCTGAGAAAGGAGAATAGGGAAATATGATTGAAAAAATGTCAAAATTCATCGCCTACCACCCAAAGACGATCCTTCTCATAGCTACCCTGCTGCTGATACCGAGCCTGCTCGGCTATGTCGGCACCAAGATAAACTATGATATCCTCTCCTATTTGCCGGAGGATCTGGATTCCGTCAAGGGCGAGGTCATCCTCGACGAGGTGTTCGGCAATTCCGCCAACGCTTTCATAGTGGTCGAGGATATGGAGGCGAAGGATGTCGCCCAGATAAAGCAAAAAATAGCCGATGTGGACGGTGTCAAGAGCGTCACATGGACTGATACCATCGCTGATATCAGCATCCCACAGTCGATGCTCCCCGATGTGCTCACCGACATCTTCTATTCCTCGGACGGTACCGCGACCATGCTCATGGTGCAGTTTGAGAATGAGAGCGCCTCCGCCGAGACAATGTCGGCAATAAAGCAGATCAAGTCAATTATGAATAAGCAGTGCTTCATGAGCGGTATGTCAGCCATAATGGCGGATACCAAGGGCCTTGTTGACAAGGAGGCACCGATATATATCGTTATCGCCGTTGCCCTTGCGCTTGTCGCCCTGTCGTTCACGATGAGCTCATATGTGCTGCCCTTCGTGCTTCTGTTTGCCCTCGGCTACGCTGTTATTTATAATATGGGCACCAATATCTTCCTCGGCAGCATTTCATACATTACTCAGAGTATTGCCGCGATACTTCAGCTCGGCGTTACGATGGATTACTCGGTATTCCTCATGGACAGATACGAGGAGGAGCTTAAAAAGGTCGACAGATCCGATAAGAACGGAAAAAAAGAAGCAATGTCCAAGGCGATATCAAAGACTTTCATTTCGCTTGCGGGCAGCTCGCTGACCACGGTTTTCGGCTTCCTTGCCCTTTGCTTCATGAGCTTCACGCTTGGCCTTGATATCGGTATCGTCATGTCGAAGGGCGTCGTGCTCGGCGTTGCAAGCGTTGTAGTCGTCCTGCCCGCAATGCTGCTGATGTTTGACACGCCCATCCACCGCTTCAAGCATAAGCCCCATGTGCCGAGCTTCAACAAGCTCTCAGACTTCAGCGTCAAGCACAGAAAGGTGCTCGCGATAGTCTTTATTCTTCTTGTTATACCTTCATATATAATGAAGAATCACGTCAATATGTATTATGACTTCACCAAGGCTCTGCCCGAGGATATGGCTTCCGTCTCGTCCCTCGCAAAGCTCAAGACGGAGTTCAACATGGCGACGACCCATTTCGTTATTGTTGACGAGGATGTGCCCGCCTATCAGGTGGCTCAGATGGTCACGGAGTTTGAGGATGTCGACGGTGTTTCAAACGTCATCGCCCTGAATTCCTTCCTCGGCGCCGCAATAAGCGAGAGCATTATCCCCGACCAGATAAAGGAGATCTGCCAAAAGGGCGGATACAGGCTGATGATGATAAACTCCGTTTACGGCACGGCCACCGATGAGGGCAACGCCCAGATAGATACGCTGCTCGGCATACTCGCAAAATATGACCCGACGGGTTATATCACCGGCGAGGGCGCGCTGAGTAAGGATCTTATCTCGGTCACCAGCCGCGACTTCGTGATAACGGGTATCATCTCGATAGCCGCAATATTCATCCTCATAGCTATCTGCTTCAAGTCGATAAGCATCCCCGTGATACTTGTTGCTTCGATAGAGCTTGCAATACTGATAAACGAGGCCTGCTCGCTGATAACCGGGGCGGAGATACCGTTCATCGCTCCCACGATCATCAGCTGCGTCCAGCTCGGCGCCACGGTCGACTACGCAATATTGATGACCTCGAGATATAAAGAAGAGCTCAACAACGGCAAAGACATGATCGACGCCATAAGGGACGCCGCAAAGGCCTCCAGCCGCTCGATATTCCAGAGCGCGCTCGTCTTCTTCTGCGCGACGTTCGGTGTGTATCTCATTTGCAATGTCAACATTGTCAAGAGCATATGCGCCATGCTTGCGAGAGGCGCGGTCATAAGCGCAATAATCATCATGGTGTTCATGCCTGCGCTGCTGTGCCTGTGTGAGAAGATAATCAACAAAACATCTTATAAATGGATAACTAAGGGGGAAACGGTCCATGAAAGCTAAAAGAATAATCGCTCTGCTCCTTGCCGCAATGATGCTCCTGTGCACCGCCTGCTCAGGTAAGGGCGACGATACGACCACTACAAACGACGGGCAGGATGAATATATCCAGCCGAGCTACGATACCGCCGCCGGCAGCGTTACCAAGACCGAGACGGTCTATGTCAACCTCAAGGCAAACGGCGATGTCAGCAAGGTCAGCGTCAGCGACTGGCTCCATACCGATAAAAACGAGGTCTATGTCGACGATATGAGCGACCTTGAAAATATAACCAACGTCAAGAGCAAGGTAACTCCCGTCACCGACGGCGAGAAACTGCGTTGGAATATGCCCGACACCGACCTCTATTACAGCGGCACTACCGACAGAGAGCTGCCCATCTCCGTGCAGCTTAAATACTACCTTGACGGCAAAGAAATAAAGCCCGAGGATCTTGCGGGCAAGAGCGGCGAAGTCAAGATAGACATTAAGATGATAAACAATGCCTCCAAGGACGGCTTTGTCAACGGCAAGAAGCATAAGGTCTATCTGCCCATGCTCGTTGTCGGCGGCATGGTCCTGCCCGAGGGCACCTTCTCGGGCGTTACGGTCAAGAACGGCCAGTCCATCGGCGACGGCTCCAAGGAGATAGTCGTATTCACCGGTATGCCCGGCTTCTCCGAGAGCCTTGGCTTCTCCGAGAAGGATCTCGGCGACCTCGGCGGACTTGTTATCGGCAGCGAAGCGAGCGTCACCGCAACGGTCGAGAATTTCTCGCTCGGCAACCTCTATTTCGCGGCTCTGCCCATAGCCTCGCTCAACCTTGATATCGCGGCGCCCGAGACGGTCGACGACCTCAAGAGCACTCTTGCGGCTCTCAAGACTTTCCAGAATGCATTGAATAAGATCGACCCCGACAAGCTCCTCTACAGCATGATAACCGATAAAGATAAGGTCACCACGCTGATGAATACCCTCACCAAGACCATTGAGGTCTATAAGAAGAATCAGAATCTCGTCAAGATGCTCGGCAAATACGCCACTCCCGAGAATGCGGAGGCGATAAAGACCCTGCTTGAGAGTCTGAATGACCCCGACGTGCAGAATGCGCTCAAGATACTTGCCGACCCCACCGTGCAGAAGCTGTTCAATAAGCTGCCCGGCATCATGGAGGGCTTCGAAGCTGTTTCGCCCCTGCTCAACGAGATGCAGGCCGACCTTGCAAAGCCCGAGGTCAAGGCGGAGCTTGATAACCTGCCCGAGACGATGAAGACCCTCTCCGAGATAAGCGACACTCTCAACGCAAACGCCAAGGAGATAAACGCGATAGTCGCGCTGCTCAGCGACGACGGCACAGATATGGTGAATACGCTGCTCGAGAGCATCGACCTTGATGATTTCAAGGGTCTCGGCGACAAATACGGTGATCTCGTCAGCGACGGCGATGTGCTCGTGGCTCTCGCTCAGGAATGGCTCAATTACGGTAAGGATTACGGCCTCTTCACCAAGAGCGCCGAGGGCATGAAGACCAGCCTTGCGTTCATCCTCACCACCGAGAGCATTTCCGCTCCCGTTGAGGCAAATACCGATACCGAGACCACCGAGGCTCAGCCGTGGTACAAGAAGATATTCTCAAAATAAAATGATTTTGCGGAGGTAAGGCAATGGCTGTTTGCTATATCGTCGGGGCGGGGGATTGCCTGCCGCTTGACAACATCCGAATAAACGAGGGCGATACGGTCATTGCCGCCGACGCGGGGCTGCGTTACCTGCGTGCGGCGGGTATAAATCCCGACTCCGTGATAGGCGATTTCGACTCGCTCGGCAGCGTCCCCGAGGGCGGCAAAGTTACCGTGCTGCCCGCCGAGAAGGACGTGACGGATATGTATGCCGCCGCCGAAGCGGGCGTCGCCGCGGGTTACACCGAGTTCAAATTCTACGGCTGGTCGGGCGGACGCCTCGACCATACCCTTGCCAATATTCAGCTCTGCGCTTCTCTCGTCGAGAGAGGCTACAGGGCTGATTTCGTTGCCGAGAAGCAAATATTGACCGCTCTGCATTGCGGCGAAATGCACTTTGATAAGTCGCACAAGGGCTATATTTCCGTCTTTGCCTTCAGCGACGAATGCCTCGGAGTGACCCTCAAGGGGCTGAAATATACGCTCGATAACGCAACGCTCAGCAGCCGCTTCCCGCTCGGGGTCAGCAATGAATTCACGGGCACGGACAGCCTTGTTAAAGTCAGTCAAGGTACGTTGATTGTCGTTTTCGACGCTTGACACTTTTATGCTTTTGCGGTAAAATATAAGTGAAAATTTTACTTTGGAGGTAGTTATTTAATGAAAACACTCTCAAAAAGAGCGCTTTCCCTGCTGCTTGCGGCGATAATCATTGTCAGCGCAGCGATCCCGACCTTTGCTTCGGATGTTGCATGGGACGCATGGTGGAGCAGCGCTGAGTCGCAGTCCGGCATCAACGTGTTCCCCGGCTCGGATGAAAGCGAGCGCCTTTTCTCATGGTACAGCGACAGAGAATCGGAGCCTCGTGTCGAGATCTATACGATCAACTTTACCAAGGCGTTCAAAGGCACCAGCACACGCACCTACGGCGGCAGCTATGTCAATAAAGTTGCCGTTACCGGGCTTGAGGCTGATACGACCTACAGCTACAGGTGCTTCAGCGGCGACTATAAGTCGGCTATATACACCTTCACCACCGGCGGCGGTGACAGCAAGGATTTCTCCGCCATGTATGTGACCGACGTCCATATCACATATGACGAAAATAACCCCGACGGTCTCAAAGAGACTGCGTATAATTTCAACAATACGATAGCTTCCGCAAAGCTGAAAAATCCCGATATCTCTCTCATCCTCTCCGCGGGCGATCAGGCCAGCGAGGGTCTCGAAAGCGAATACAGGGCGTTCAGCTCAACTCCTTTGGGCAGAAGCATGTCGATAGCCACGGCGGCGGGCAACCATGACCGCAAGGGCGTTGACTACAAGACCTTCAAATTCATGCCCAATGAGCGCAAGAGCAACTATGAGTCGTCCTACATAACCTCGGATTATTATTTCGTCAAGGGCGACGTGCTCTTCCTCGTTATGGACAGCAACAGCGGTAGCGGCATGGATCATCATGCCTTCATCAAGAACGCCGTCAAAGAGAATCCCGATGTCAAGTGGAGGGTTATGATGATGCATCATGACCTCTACAGCGGCAGGATCCCTCACAGAGAGAGCGAGAATAAGATGCTCCGTCTCCTTTGGGGGCCCATGGCGGATGAATTCAATATTGACCTTGTCCTGCTCGGTCACAGCCATTACTACACCGTCTCCAACGTCCTGTGCGGCAACAAGACCGTTGCGCCCATGACTCAGAACGGCGTGCTGACCGACCCAAACGGCACCGTATATATGGTCTCCGGCTCGATCAACAGACCGAGGAACGACGATGAGGATTCCCTCGGCCTGAGCGACAATATCGGCTACGCTTACCTCACGCAGGAGAAGATATATAATATCATCGACTTCACCGAGGATTCGCTCACCGTCAGCTCATACACCGTCGAGAGCGGCGAGAAGTTCAACAGCTTCACCATCAATAAGACCTCGCAGCAGGGCGGCCACACCAAGGCGTTCCCGAATCCGTTCAATGCGTTCGTCAGATTTGCCGGCACGGTTTATACAATGTTTAATAATATCAGCGTTTATCAGAAGCTGACCGATAAGGGCTACGATGTCAAATTCTTTGACGTTGTTTTCCCGAAGCAATAATAACAGCAAAAAAACAAGCGAAAGGGGAGAGAAGTATGTTCGTTATTGCTCACAGGGGCGCCAATAAACTTGCGCCTCAGAACACAATTCATGCGTTTTTGAAGGCGGCGGAGCTTAAATCCGACGGCGTTGAGACCGATGTTCACGTCACCAAGGACGGCGAGCTCGTGCTTTGCCATAACGGCACGGTCGACAAGACCTCCGACGGCAAGGGCAGGATCTCGGATATGAGCCTGAGCGACCTGAAGCGGTTCGATTTCGGCTCGTGGTTCGGCAGACGCTTCAAGAATACGACCATACCGACTCTCGATGAATTTCTGCAAACAATGAAGGACACCGCCGTGTCGGTGCTCAATATTGAGCTCAAGCCGCAGAAGGGCGGCAAGCTCGACTTCGTGGCTGCGGTCATTCAAAAGGCCAAGGAATACGGGCTTGCGGATAAACTCTTTATCTCCAGCTTTGATTACCGCATCCTCGATAAAGCGAAGAGCCTTGAGCCGTGCGTCCAGACGGGCTATCTCTACCCCGCCATGGGCGATATCGTCAAGCGCAAGCTCTTCTCGCCTATGAATATCGTGCGGAAGTATAATATCGACTATCTGCTGCCGCATCAGGGCTATGTCTCAAAGAAGCTCATTGAAAAGGCGCATGACGCCGGCAAGAGAGTCGCTGTCTGGACTGTCAATAAGCTCGAGACCGCCGAAAAGCTCAGCCACTGGGGCGCCGACGGCGTGATAACCGATTTTCCTGATATCATCAAAAATAAACTCGAATCCATATAACAAATCAAGGCTGCCGCTTATGCGACAGCCTTTTGTTTTAGCTTTCGTCTGTTGCAGTGAGGTAGTCAAGCTCTTCCGAGAGCTTGTTGCCGTCGGCATCTATCACATAACTCTTCAGATCGGCAGTTCCTGTGGATTCCGATGGTTTAAGAATTACGCCGACGCCATTGGAATTGCCGTAGCCGAAGATTATATCCTGATATTCGCCGCCGTCGCAAATGACATTGCCGTTTTTATCATATATGGCGGCAAAATCATCGTAATCGGGGCCTATCAAGCATGTGTCTTTGAGCACAAAGCGATCCTCATTAATTGCAAAACCCTCTTTACGGGAGCACGGAACAAGCTCACGGCCGCTTGACGAGTCATACAGACCGTACAGTATGCATGAGTTGCCTTCTTCGGGCACTTTATATATACAGGCGACGACCGTGCCGCCTTTGCCCTCGCCGAATGGGTCGAGCACTACTTTGTTTGCAGGGAGTTCAGCGATGATTTCACCGCCGTATGAAATATAGTAAGCGCGCTCAGTGTTGTAGGCTTCCAAAATATGCCGCCGTGTTGCAATAGGCATTAAAACATTGTCAAAATCAATGTCAAGCAGCCTTTTGCCGCTCATATCGACAATATATGTTTTGCCGTATTCCGGAGCAACGATCGCAATGGGCTTGCCGCCATCTTCATCAACACACCAAACTGTGCCCTCAAACCACGGAATGATCGTTTTGCCGCTTTTGTCGATCATTGACGAATAAGTTTTGCCGTTTTCATTGGATGATACGGCGAATGTGTCTTTACTTAGCGGGACTGCGTTGGAATAACTCGGCTCTATTACCACATTGCCGTCCGAGTCCATAACGCCGTACAGGTTATCCTCGCTTTCGGGATTTTCTTCGTGCCGAGGGTTGGTGTAGCAGGAGACAAAGCCGAATTTGAGCGGCAGCGCGGTGTTTATGAATATCCCGTCCGAGCTTGGTGCGGCGGAAGATGTCTCGGTCGGCTTCGGCTCAGGCTTATCCTGCTTCAGCAGCATTGCGCCCGCCACGGCGAGGCAGAGAAAGAGCGCCGCCGCTGCGGCAAAACGCCAAGGTTTTCGGCTTTGGTGCGGCTTGATTTTTTCGGCGGATTCGATGAGCTTCGGGTCGATATGCTCCATGCCGTTTAAGATGTCGTTCCCGTTCATACGCTGTATCCCTCGCTTTCCAAATGCTTTTTAAGCTGTGCCCGCAGGCGCGACAGAGTGACCTTGACCTTGCTTTCGCTGAAGCCGAAGCTCTCGGCGAGAGCCGATATGCTGTCGAGATACCAATACCGCCTGATGAAAAGCTCCCGCTTCTCCTGCGGCTGAGAATAAAAGGAAGCGGCTGATTGCTTCACCGAGCAGCGTGCAATCCGCCTGCGCCTCCACCGAAGCACCCGACGGAACGCATTCCTGCATTTCATGCGACAGCTCAGTGATATAGGCGCTGCGCTTCAACGCCCGCTCGCTGCGGCAGCGTTTGAGCGACAGGCTGCGGGCTATCCTCGCAAGGGAAGCGAATAAGTAATCCCTCGGCTCATTCGGCGGGATCAGCCGCCACGCTTCGGAGTAAACGTCGTTTTCGCATTCCTCGGCGGTGCGGGGGTCGTTGACTATGCCGAGCGATATCCCGTGCAGCCGCGCGCCGTATTTCTCGGCGGAGTGCTTTATGGCGCTCTCATCCCTGGCGAGATATAGGTCGACTATCCTGCTGTCCTCCATACCATTCTCCTCTCCTGATTTTTGCAGTTGACCGTTCAACCGCTCTCACCCTGTTAAGTCCGTTTTGCGGCATATGCGTTACACCGTGACGGGAAGAATTTTGAAATATTTGAAAAAACACACGGCTCCGCGGGGAACCGTGTGTTTGATTTATTCTGCTTCCTTAGTGATCTTCCTGACCCAATTGAAGCTGTTGACCTTAAAATATGCAACGATGCACTTGATGACCTGATCGGCCTTGAGGCAGGCGAAGGTTACGACGACGGGGAATTTGAATACGAACGCGCTGAGTGCCGATATCGGCAAAACGACGAGCCACATAAAAATGAAGTCGTTTTTGAGCACGAAGCCCGTTTCGCCGCCGCCCGAGACGATGCCGCAAAGGCAGGGCGCTTCATATGAAGTGCCGATTATCGAAACCGCGAGCACCCAGATGAATTGATTTGTGTAAGCGATAGTCTGCGGCGTTGCGTCGTAGAAGTCGATTATCAGAGTCTTGCAAAGCAGCAGTATTGCGCTTGAGACAACGCCAATACCCAGGAATATCAGCTGCAAGCGGCGGCTGCGGCTCTTTATCGTCTCCATAGGCGCATCTTCGCCGATGGTCTTGCCTATCAGCACGCAGGTGGCGTTGCTCGAGGCGTAGCAGATGACCGTCGCTATCTGGAATATCGTGGTAGCTATGCTGTTGGCGGCTATTGCGCTCTCGTCGAGCCTGCCGATTATTGCGCCCTGGATGCTCATGGCAACGCCCCAGGAAACGCTGCTCATCATAAGCGGTAGCCCCGTCCTGAAGTAGTCGCCGAACATCGACCTTGTCGTAACAAAAAGGTCACGCAGCCTGAAACTCAGTTTCTTATCAATAAAGAGAGTGTAGATCACTACAACGACAAGCTCTATCGAGCGGGCGATGAGGGTTGCGAGTGCCGCACCGCGAACGCCCATCTCAGGCGCGCCGAATTTGCCGTAGATAAAGATATAGTTCAGCACGATATTGACTGCAAATGAGGAAAGAGAGACATAGAAGCCTATCTTCACCGTCTCAACGCTGCGGAGGATGGAGAGCAGCACCGTGGTGAGCGCATAAATAATGTAGGTGTGCTTGATGATGTCGAGGTATTGGAGCGCCTGCTCCGCAACAGCCGGTTTATCTGTATAAAGCCGAATGAGGAATTCGGGCGCGATCGCGGCGAACAGGAAGATGATGACCGAGAACGCGGCGCCGAGCCACATTCCGACGGCGGAGATCAGGTGGATAGACTTTCTGTCGTTCCGACCCCAATATCTTGCCGCGATGACCGTCATGCCTGAGGAAACTCCCGTGGCGGCCATCATAAGGAAATACTGAATATTGTTGCATATGCCGACGCCGCTGAGCGCCGTTTCGCTGTAAGCGCCCATCATTATAGAGTCGGCGAGGTTGACCCCGAATACGATGATGTTTTGCAGCGCCATCGTAACGGTCATGGCAAAGAATGATTTATAAAAGGTTCTTTCGTTCATGGCGTTAAACTCAGTCGTACCTCTCGTCGAATACTCTTTTTGTTTTTTTCTCGCTTCTCGGCAGCACACCGACCTCGACCACCTTCACAAGCGGAGTGAAGCCTATTCTGCTCTTGACCGTGGCGGTTATGCGCTCGGCGAGAGACTCGAATTCCACGTCGCCCGTGGTCTCAACATATATGCGCATGGTGTCCCTGCCGTCGAGGTGAGATATCCTTATCTGATACTCGCTCGAAATCTCGGGGAAGAGCTTGAGCACCTCTTCTATCTGGCTCGGGAAGACGTTGACGCCCTTTATCTTCATCATGTCGTCAGTTCTTCCCATTATGGCGTCAAGCCTCGGGAAGCGGCTGCCGCACTCGCATTCGCCGGGGATTATCCTCGACAGGTCGTGAGTTCTGTATCTGATGAGCGGCGCGCCCTCCTTGCAAAGGGTGGATATGACTATCTCGCCCATCTCGCCGTCGGGCACGGGCCTGCCGCTGACGGGGTCGATTATCTCGATATAGATATAGTCGTCCCAGTAGTGCATACCGCAGTCGTATTTGCAGCTTATACCGATACCCGGGCCGTATATCTCGGTCAGACCGTAGATATCGTAAAGCTCGATGCCCAGCTCGTCGGAAATACGCTTTCTCATCTTTTCACCCCAGCGCTCTGAGCCGATGACACCCTTGCGGAGCTTAATTTTGTCGCGCAGACCTCTTGCCTCGATCTCCTCCGCAAGCAGCAGAGCATATGATGAGGTGGAGCAGAGCACGGTCGAGCCGAGGTCGACCATCATCTGTAACTGCTTGTCGGTGTTGCCCGGGCCCATGGGTATAACCATTGCGCCGAGCTTCTCCGCGCCGTTCTGGAAGCCGATGCCGGCGGTCCAGAGACCGTAGCCGGGCGTGACCTGGATTCGGTCAAGGTTGGTGATGCCCGCCGTTTCGTAGCAGCGTTTGAACATTATCGCCCAGTCGTCAACGTCCTTTGCGGTGTAAGGAATTATGACGGGCAGACCCGTTGTGCCCGAGGAGGAGTGAATGCGAACTATATTCTCCTCCGGCTCAGCCATCAGGCCGAGGGGATAAGCGCCTCTGAGATCTTTTTTCTCCGAGAACGGGAGGGCTTCAAAATCCTCGACGCTTGAAACGCCGGTGATGCCGTGCTCCTTGAGCCTCTTGCCGTAGAAGCTGTCGGCCTTGATGAGCTTTTGTATCTGGTTGTTGACCTGCTCAAGCTGAGTAGCGTTGATCTTCATATTTGTCACGAGCCTTTCGTTATTTCAGATAATCCAGAGCCTTGAAATTCAGCTCATGGAATTTGGGGTTGACCTTTTCTTTGATGGCGGTGCGGATATCGTCCTTTGTAAGCCCTGTCTCGCCGCTGTTGACCGCGGCCCCGAGCAGCAGGACGTTCACTATCTTGGGTGAGCCGAGCTCGGCGCATGCGGCGTCGGTATCCACAACGGTCAAATTATCGACCTTCGAGCGCAGATAATCTATCATCTCGCCGCCCTGATAATTGCTGCCTGCGAGCGCCGCCGTGACGGGCATGACGGCTCTGCTGCTGACTATCACCGCGCCGCCCTTTTTGAGATAAGGGAGCATTCTGACGGCCTCGGCGGGCTCAAACGCCACGATGAGGTCGGCTTTGCCCATCGGCACGAGCGGTGAGTAGGTATCCGCGCCGAGGCGGATGTGGCTTGTCACGCTGCCGCCCCTCTGAGCCATGCCTATGGTTTCGGCGGTCTTGACAGGTATATCTTTTTTCATTGCGGCGGCGGCAAGCAGCTTTGACGCGAGCACCGTGCCCTGACCGCCGACTCCGCAGAGGATTATATTTTTATTCATGCCTTTTCACCTCCGCTTATCGCCCCGAACGGGCACACGCAGCTGCAGATGCCGCAGCCGGTGCAGAGAGTTTCATCTATAGTGACCTTGCCGTCACGGATTATAATGCCGGGGCAGCCGAGCTTCCTTATGCAGCTCTTGCAGCCCGTGCACTTCTCGGGGTCTATCACGGAGCGACCCGAGGGCTTCGTTATCGCAACGCAGGGGGATTTGAATATTATCGCCTTAACACCCGGCTCTGCGGTGACGGCCTTGACCGCTTCTATGGCTTCGTCGAGCTTCAGCGGGTCAACGGTAACGACCGTCTCAAGCCCTATCGCACGCAGCACCTTCTCAATGCTCACGCTTTGGACTATTTCACCCATCATCGTGCGGCCCGTGCCGGGGTGGGGCTGATGACCCGTCATTGCCGTGGTGGAGTTGTCGAGCACCACGAGGGTCATATTCGCCTGATTGTAGTAGGCGTTCACAACGCCCGTGATGCCTGAGGCGAAGAATGTCGAATCGCCGACAAAGGCGAAGCAATTCATCTCGGGGTCGACGTGGCCTATGCCCTGGGCAATGTTGATGCCCGCGCCCATGCAAAGGCAGGTGTCCACCATGTCGAGCGGCATTGCGTTGCCGAGTGTATAGCAGCCGATATCGCCGCAGAAAACGCTCTTTTTGCCCTTCATGGCCGCTTTAACGGCGTAGAATGAGGCTCTGTGCGGGCAGCCGGCGCAGAGTACGGGCGGCCTGACGGGCAATGCGGGTGCGTCGAGCGGCTCGGTTCTCGGAGCTTCCACGCCGACGAATGCGTTTATCGCTGCGCCGACGCTCTCAACGGTATTCTCGCCCGCTGTCTTGATATGGCCGCTCAGCTTGCCGAGTATCTTTGTTTTAAGCCCGTTCTTGCCGCAGATATATATCAGTTCTTTCTCGATAACGGGGTCAAGCTCCTCTACACAGAGCACTTCGTCCAGCCCCGAGAGGAATTCGAGCGCCTTTTTCTCTGGGAACGGATGCGGATTGCCGACCTTGAATGTGCGGAGCATATTATCGGGGTCGAGATTCTCGAGTGTATAGGCGTAGCTGATGCCGTGGGAGGCTATGCCCTTCCTCAGCCTGCAGCCGTCGCCCGTCTCGGGCAGTATGTAATTATAAACGCCGTCGGAGAATTCGCCGGCGATCTCTTCGTTGCGTCTGACTATGTTCATGTGGCTCTGATAAGAGAGCTTCGGGAATATGACCCACCTTGACGGGTCACGCACAAAGCCCTCGGGTGCGACGCGGTCGTATTCCTCCCTGTCTCTGACCTCGATGCCCGCGTAGCCGTGGCAGACTCTCGTGGTCGAGCGCAGAAAAACGGGGGTCGAGTGCTTCTCGGAGAATTCAAACGCCGCTATCATCATGTTGTAGGCTTCCTGCACGCTTGAGGGGTCGAATACGGGCAGCTTTGAGAAGAAAGCGAAGCTGCGGGTATCCTGCTCCGTCTGGGAGGATATCGGGCCGGGGTCGTCCGCGACCATGACCACCATGCCGCCCTTGACGCCGATGTATTCAAGGCTCATCAGCGGGTCTGAGGCCACGTTAAGGCCGACCTGCTTCATCGTCACCAGTGAACGGACTCCGCTGTATGCCGCGCCCGCCGCCACTTCAAGCCCGGCTTTTTCGTTGACCGACCACTCGACATAGATGCTGCCGTCGTTGCGCTTGGCGACCGTCTCCAGCACCTCGGTCGAGGGCGTGCCGGGATAGCCCGCGACAACGCCGACGCCCGCCGCTATTGCGCCGAGAGCCATTGCTTCGTTGCCCATCAAAAATTCCTTGTGCATTTCGATTACCTCACAAAAGCGTAAAATCTATTTAATTTTAGCATATATCCACACAATTAACAAGCCATTTATTATTTATTTTTTATGTACGAAAAGCTGCGCCGAATAGCAAATGATGATCGTAACTTCGATCAGGCTGACGGTTACTTGATATCCGACAATAGATAACCGGCTTGGGCGGGCGCTTAGCAAAGCATAAAACCGCAATTGCTTTCAACAAATAAAAATAAAAAAATAGCAAAAAACGATTGACAAATTCGTTTCTTTTTGCTATTATATCTATCGTTGCAAAACAAAAGGGCCACTAGCTCAGTTGGTTAGAGCACTCGGCTCATAACCGAATGGTCCGGGGTTCGAGTCCCTGGTGGCCCACCATTCATAGGGGTATAGCTCAGTTGGTAGAGCAGCGGTCTCCAAAACCGCGTGCCGAGGGTTCAAGTCCTTCTGCCCCTGCCAAAGCAAAAAGACACCTTCGGGTGTCTTTTTTGTTTTATTCGGATTGAATTGTATGAAACCGAGGCGCGCGGAGCGTGCCGGGGCGAACCGTTGCGCCGCCGCCTGCGGCGGAGGAAGGCGCGGCGGTGAGGTGAAGAAACAAGGAGCAGCGCGAAGCGCTCCAAGCGAGCAATGCGACTATGTTTCTGAGGGGCAACTTCAAGTCCTTCTGCCCCTGCCAAATCAAAAGCTCTGAAATCGTTGATATATAACGGTTTCAGGGCTTTTTCTTTTATTCTTCGCTATGACACCATTTTTCCGAATTGTCATCATTACCGTTGATTATCGTCGACTTTCGATAACCATGTGCCCCTGATGTGCCCCCGAAAAACCCTGCAGATTGCCATATAAAAAACTACGGAGTAAGATTTTTCTATACAAAAAGCAGTATATTTTTGCATATCCGCCGCCAAAAGCAGATATGCAAAACCGAACTGAGAAGCACCTCTTAGCTCGGTTTATTTTTTATTTCACCTTATATACGCCCGAAAGAGCCATATCGTATTTGCAAATGCCGCAAATGAAAAATGTTGACATTCCTTAATAATAAAAAGGTTATTCTAAAGATGCGACACAAGTTAAAATGTTTCTTATTGCTTAGGTGTGTATTTTTGTCTTCAGATAAAAATGCATGCTCTATTTTGGTATACGCACCGGCAACGGGAACGATGTATATTAAAACTTGTGTCGCTGCAAACGGAGCAGCGTTTTTTGTGCGCGGCTTCGGCTGCGCATTTTTTGTTTTAAAAGATTCAGCATAATCGATAGGACGCCAAAGCTGCATGAGCCGGTGCAATATTCGTCTTTCTGTGTCAAAGCAAAATTTAAAATAATTTCAAAACTTATGAACCGATTTTGCAAAATCTTGTCTTTATTCATGAGAGGACTTTTCATAAGGGCGAGGTGCGCCCTGAGGAAAGGCTCAAAAATGAATTCAGGAGGCAAAAAATGAAACGGAAACTCAAAAGCGCATTATCATTGCTGCTGTGCATGATAATGGTGTTCGGTGCTGTCGCTGTCGGCGGCGAATGCATAAAGCCGGCGGGTGCCAAGGGGCTTTTCGGTGCAAAGGCGTCGGCAGCAACATATGATATTTATACTTACGATGTCGGCGTGGACGGCACGGTTACAATAATCAAATGCGACAGTTCGGCACAAGGAGCAATAAAAATACCCTCTCAAATTGATGGAAAACCTGTTAAAAGTATAGGCAAAGACGCGTTTTCCAAATGCGGTAGCCTCACAAGCATAAACATCCCCGACAGCGTTACGAGTATAGGCAGGCGTGCGTTTTCCGGTTGCGGCAGCCTTGCAAGCATAACAATTCCGGACAGTGTTACCAGTATAGGGTTTTCTGCATTCTCAGGCACATCCTATTATCGCAACCAAGCAAACTGGACAAATAAAGCTCTATATATAGGAAACACTCTTATAAAAGTTGAACCATCAATTTGCGGTAGATATGTAATCAAAAATGAAACCAGAGTCATTGCTGACAGTGCATTTGAGTTGTGCGACAATCTAACACATATAACCATACCAAGCAGCGTGACAAACATAGGCCTGCGCGCTTTTTGGGGATGCTCCAGCCTTGCGAGCATAACAATACCCAACAGCGTAACAAGCATCGATGAAGCCGCATTTTGTTGCTGCAACAATCTCACAAGTATCAACATTCCCAACAGCGTGACAAGTATAGGCGATTTTGCATTTTCAATGTGTAGTCGCCTCGAAAGCATAAATGTTGACACATTAAACAAGAATTACATGAGTGAAAACGGCGTCTTATTCAACAAGGCAAAAGAAACTCTTATTGCCTATCCGGGAGGAAAAACGACAACAACATATGCCATTCCCAACAGCGTTACGAGTATAGGCGATTCCGCGTTTGATGAGTGCGACAATCTAACAAGTATCAACATTCCCAACAGCGTTACTAGCATAGGCGATTCCGCGTTTGATTGGTGCTACAACCTAACAAATATCAACATTCCCAACAGCGTTACTAGTATAGGCGATTTCGCGTTTATTGGGTGCTACGGCCTAACAAATATCAACATTCCCAACAGTGTGACAAGTATAGGCAGGGGCGCATTTAATGCATGCGCAAGCATAAATGTCGACACATTAAACAAGAATTATGTGAGCGAAAACGGTGTCTTATTCAACAAGACAAAAGAAACACTTATTGCCTATCCGGGAGGAAAAACGACAACAACATATGCCATTCCCAACAGCGTTACGAGCATAGGAGATTCCGCGTTTAAATGGTGCGACAATCTAACAAGTATCAACATTCCCAACAGCGTTACGAGTATAGGTGGTTGTGCGTTTGTGTATTGCAGCCGTCTCACAAGCGTAACAATAGGCAACAGCGTCACAAGCATAGGCGATGGTGCGTTTTCAGATTGTAGCAGTCTCACAAGCGTAACAATAGGCAACAACGTCACAAGCATAGGCGATGGTGCGTTTTCAGATTGTAGCAGTCTCACAAACATAACCATCCCCGACAGCGTCACAAGCATAGGTGAAGTCGCATTTTGGGGCTGCAACAATCTCACAAGTATCAACATTCCCAGCAGCGTGAAAAGTATAGGTGAATGCGCATTTAGCTTTTGCGACAATCTCGCAAGCATAAATGTTGACACTTTAAACAAGAATTACATGAGCGAAAACGGCATTTTATTCACCAAGACAAGAGAAGCCCTTATTGCCTATCCCGGAGGGAAAATGACAACTACATATACCATCCCCAACAGTGTGGAAAACATAGATGCGGGTGCGTTTATGGATTGCATCAGCCTCACAAGCGTAACTATACCCGACAGTGTTATGATAATAGGTGAATACGCTTTCAGCGGGTGCAGCAACCTTAAAGATGTAGCAATAGGTAACGGTATAACAACAATTGATGACGGAGCTTTCGAGGAATGCAGCAAATTAAGCGATGTATATTATACCGGTTCAAAAGATAGCTGGGATAAAATTTCAATCGGCTCTAGTAATGAAGCTTTGCTGAACGCAACGATACATTTTAACAGCATTTCCGAATATGATTTAAAAATTATGACCTACAATGTGTACTGCAAAAACGAGAAGGTCAAAAATGCCTCAACGGGGAAAGTCACCGACTGCCGTTATGAAACACGGGCGCGGTACATTGTAAACAACATAATGGATAACGAGCCTGATTCCATAGGCCTGCAGGAGGTAACGCCGGAGCTGAAGCTGTTTTTAGAGAATTTTGAGGATCTGAACGGCAGAATTCTCGGCGCAAGATATGCCGCCGTCGGCGAATACCGCGACAGCGGCACGGATAAGAGCAACGAAGGCTGCTTTATCTATTACAACAAGGATAAATATCAGGTCGTAAAGAGCGGCACGATATGGCTCTCGGAATCGGCGGAAAAGTATTCAAAGCACTCGGAATCAAACTACGCACGCATCGCGACATATGCGTTGCTTGAGAACAAAGAGACGGGAGAAGAATATGTCCACGTCAACACGCATCTTGAGCACGACCACACGAGTGAGAAAAAGACAAACTCAGCCGCAGTTTCCGGAGCGGAGCAAATAGTGCAGCTGTTGAACAGTAGCTTCCCAAATACACCCGCAGTCATAACCGGCGACTTCAACCAGTTGAAAGGCTCCGCACCGTATAATGTCTTTATAAACGCGGGATTTTATGATTCTCGGGACGCATCGCAGACAAAAAACACATATCACAACTCCTACGGCATAGGCTCCGGCAGCACACCGTACGCCGCAAAGACGATCGACCATATCCTGTATAACGGATATTTTAACAAAAAGAGCTATACGGTATATGACGAGGATTACAGCAACGAAGCAAAATACGGCAGATTAAAGCTGGGCTACCAGTATCCGTCGGATCATCACCCCGTGGTCGTAACTATCGGCACAAAAGCGAAGGAAGCCGAGCTGCTGCCCGTCACCATGAGCTTAGGTATATCCTCAAGCACAAAGACGGTGCTGAACGACCGCTGGTTCACGCAGAATAACAAGGAATACAATCATGAGCTTGCCCGCTTCTGCGCCAACTTTGTGCTCGGCGGATACAAAAGCGACAGCGGCAAAATGAAATCATGGCTCTCTCAGGCGGGATTCAACACAAGCGAAATGAATTTTGAAACCGGCAGAGATGAGGTCAACTATTTCATAGCGTCAAAGGATATTAAGGTTGGAGGCACGGTAAAGAAAGTTGTCTTTGCCGGATTTATCGGCTCGCATGACGATCAATGGTTCTCAAACTTCGACCCGTTGGGCAACGAGAGAGCAAATTGGAAGGACAGAAATGCGCCCTACGCTCCGACCACGTCCGATAACACTGTCCATAAGGGCTTTGCCGACGCAAGGGAATATGTCTACGCAAGGCTCAAGGAATATATGAGCAGGAACGGGATAAACAAGAGCAATTCCATACTTCTCATCACGGGTCACAGCAGAGGCGCGGCAACGGCAAACCTGCTCGCCGCTTATCTGATCGATGAGAATTCGCTTGTTTCACCAGACAGGCTTTTCACCTATACATTTGCCACTCCGAACGTAGCGAAGATAGGCAAGGTCGGCGATAAGTACAATTCGATATTTAATATCGTTAACCCCGAAGATTTTGTAACGAAGGTGCTGCTCTCAAGCTGGGGCTTCAGCCGCTACGGCATAACCTACACTCTCCCGAGCCAGAGAAATGATAAGCAACACAAAGAGTATCTTACGGCGATGAGGAGATATTTCAGAGAATATAGAGATAGCCATATAGAATTTGAGCCTTACAACATGGGAGAAGTTGCCACATATAACATCGTTGATTATTTAGGGGAAAACGTCTCAGATCTTGATGACTTCTACGGCAAATGGCTTAAGGCTTACCAAGTGCCGGTCGACAATATAATGAAATGGGCTTGTTTTACGCCGTACTACTTTTTCAGAGATATTATGTGCCCAATCGTAATGAATGAATTCAGCTCCAATGAATTAGAAAGATTTCTTATTAGTTTTCCGCAATTATCATTTTTCGGCAAATTAGTTAGATACTTTGCTAAGATAAACGCCGATGCCTCAGTTAAAGAAAAAAGGCCATTTACCGACTTTGAAATGGCTCACTGCATGGAAACCTATTGCGCATATACTTCTTCGCTTACATCATCGCAGCTCACAGAATGTCTGAAAAAGCCGGAAGACAGAAGGAAGGGCTACAAAGGAACTGTCAACTGCCCCGTTGACGTTGAAATATATGACAAGGAAACAGGCGAACTTGTGGGCAGGATTGTCAACAACGTAATTGATGAGACCGTAGCCGCCAAAGAGAATTCAATAGTCATGGATGTTGACGGCGACTCCAAGAGCTTTTGGCTCCCGTCAAACGGTGATTATAAAGTCGTATTGATCGGTAATGACAACGGTACAATGGACTATACTGTTGCGGCGATCGACAGCGACACCTGCGAAACCGAAAGAATCAATTTCTATGATGTCATAATCAAAGACGGTGCAAAATTAACCGGCAATATTGACAGTAAGGATTTTGTTCTTTCGGAGCATGAACTTGAGACTGAGGACGGCAAAAAGCTTGCCTCAGACGAATATATTCCCGATGATCAAAAAGCACAAGTCACCGTAACCGTCAATGTCCAAGGCGACGGTTCGGCAAGTGAGTCGGCAAAATACACAAAGGGCGACTATGTTTCTCTTTATGCTTATCCCGGCATGGGGTACTATTTTGCAGGCTGGTATGAAAACGGCGGTCTTATAAGAAACGGTGATAATCTTACGTTCGTAGCTAAAGCGGACAGAGATGTTACGGCGGTATTTGAGCCGATAAAGACGAAGATCTCGATCAACACCCCCTCCACCACAACGGTCAGCTATGGCTTTACGCTGAATCTTCATGCGAACGTGACAGACCTGCCTGATGGCGCAAGGATAGTTTGGAGCATGGACGGCAGCGGATTTGAGCTTATCCCCTCCGCCGACGGCATGACCTGCGGCGTGAAATCCGTCTCCAAGGGCTCGGCGACAATAACCGCGAAAGTCGTTGACAAGAACGGCAACGCGGTAAAGGACGCGAACGGAAACGAGATAACCGCTTCACAGCAGCTCACTTCAAAAGCAGGCTTCTTCCAGAAGCTCGTAGCGTTCTTCAAAAAGCTCTTCGGCTCGAATATGATCATACCCTATGCGCTTGAATGGATAATCAAATAATGAGGAGTTAAAAATAAACCAATTGCACAAAAGCGGGAGAGGCTCACCTCTCCCGCTTTGGCATACCGCTTATTCGAGCAATCATGAGATGAATTCATTCTGCATTACAGCAGCGGTTTCCTTTGCGGCTGAGCTGCCGTGGGTATAGATATTTGCCGTTACTTCGTAGTCATTATGGCCCATCAGCTCCTGCGCTGTCTTGATATCCACCCCGATCCATTGGAGCATAGAGCAATATGTATGTCGAAGTACATGCGGTGTGAACGGCTCAAGTACATCGTTATTTGTTGCTGCTCCGTTTCCTTTGGCTCGCTTATCTGCTGCCTTCAAAGCTTCCATATATGATTCAAACAGACGTTTCCATGCGCTTTCCGTCATCATGCCGCCTCGCTGTTTTGCAACAACATACTTGCTTTGCGAGTCTGATTTTTCCTTTTTTAATGCTTCGCACAGGCAATCGCTTATCACGACTTCTCTCTTTCCTGCTGAAGTTTTAGGTTCTTTTATTGTGTTACTCTTAAAGTCAAACGACTTGCTAATGTTGATGGTTTTTGCCTCAAAATCGATATCGTCCCATGTCAGAGCCGTGAGTTCACCGCGTCTAAGTCCCGCAAGGAGGAAAGTCATCGCAGCAAGGCGCGCACGGTGTTCGGTTGTAAGAATTAGCCTGATCGTATATTCATTAACGGCATTTCGTTTGCTTTCAATTGCTTTTTTAGGTATGGTCACGTCATCGCACGGGTTTGCAAAATTATACGCCCTCATTTTCCTTGCAAATTCAAAAACATTTCTGAGTGCTCTGATGTAACGCACGAGAGTGCGCTTTGCTGTCCTTTTATGAGTTGCCGGATTTTGGTTGAAAAGAAGGTTTATTGCGGGCTGGATATCGGTAGGCAAGATTTTGTCGAGGCTTGTCTTGGCAAGAATTCCGTTTTCGTATTCAACAAAATAATTCAGCCGTGATTTTGTCATACGGTACTCTGTTGTCGTGCAGTTTTCACACAAAACATCCTGATATAGATTGTCCAGATAGTCATTTGTCCACTTTTCAAGAGTAGCGGAGCTTTTAACCGAACTCATTCCGCTTTTTAGGTTGCTCCGAAACTCTCTGACCCGTTTGTCTAACGCCCGCTCGGAATCTGCCTTAAGTTTTTTATATTTCGGCTTGCCGTTTTCATCGGAGCCAATATACACCTTTGTGCAGAAGCTGCCGTTTTCGATATAGTATTTTGACAAATTCTCACTCCTCTTACTGCTGCGAGTATCTGGCCAGTGCCAAGAAATCGTCTTTATTGATGCGCCATTCACGGCCTATCTTGCAGGCTTTAGTTAACAGACCTTTGAGGATCGGAGCGGTAACTTCGGTGTTATTATCATAGAAGAACTGCGTTACTCCGCCGGAATAATCCGTATAGGTCGCCAGATAGTTCCCGCCGGGATAGTAGCTGAACTGCTCTGTGTATGTCTCATCACCGGAGCCTGAGACAGTCTTTGATATCGGCAACCCGCCGGCATATGTTGTTGTGATGCTTGTGCCGTCGTTGTTGACCGTTTCGGTCTGATTGCCGTTTGCGTCATAGGTGTTCTCCGCAACAGTTTCTTCGATTCCGCTGACCGTTCTGGAAACCAAAGAAACATTGTTGTTTTCATATGAGTATTCATATGCGGTGCCTTCATCGTTATATTTGTCGCTCACGAGGCCGATGTCGTTATATCCATAATGCTCACCGAACCCGTCAACATAGATGAAAGCGTTTTTAAGCGCCATCTCGTTTATATTCTTTTCGTATACAAACGAATATACAATATGGTGACATGGATTCTTCAGCTTATAGCAGCGCGCTACGGTTTGCATGCCTCCATCCACTAAAGGATCAAACGGAATATACAGCGTCTCATCGACCGTATCACTGTCTTTATAGAGCACGGCACGGATGCCGAATGTGTTAACGCCGTCGAAGTTGCTGCTCATCGCTCTCGCCGCAGCAGTGCCGCCTATAATAACTGTTTCTCCCGCTTCGGCATTGACGCTTACACTTTGCGTAAGGACACGGTCACTAATCATATCGCCGTTCATCAAAATGGTGTTTGAATTACTAATCTTTTCCGTAAATTTCTTTTCCGATTTTCTCTTCGCTTTGTTCTGCCGAATTTGAATTCTGAATTGCCATAATGCGCGGAGGAAGTACGCCAACTAATAGAGCAAAAACAAGTATAACCGACATTATTTTCACTTTGGAAGTCATTTGCTTTCTCCTTTCGTTTCAGTTGAACACCACGGTAATCGCTTTTACGCATAAGTTCTTTCTGTCGAGATCGGGTATTCACATTTCTATTTTATCACCCACTTCCATTAATGCTTCTATAAATATACAACGCAGCAAACGCGAATAATTGTACAGAATTTTATATTTTATTGTACTTTTTTGATCTTCTTTTTTATCGAGGTCAAAGGTCTTTGTTTTCCTGAGAAATCAAGGATTCTGCGTAAATTCTTTCAAGTTCGCCAAAGAGTCACAAGCAGTTATTTTATCTATGAAAAAAGCTGTTGGTTGGCTTCGTCTATTTGACTCTGCCCAAGCTGTCTTTCTGTTGAGGATTCGTTGCCTGGAAAACAATAGTGCTTCCGTCAAAACTATCCCACATGAACGCTGTGTTTTTGTATTCAAGCGTCCACAAGTAGTTAATTCCCCAGTTATATCCGTATTGGATAGGTGTATTATAAAAATTTCGGCTGTACATCATTAGTTTTACATGAGCGTTTCATCGTATCTTTTCTTTACTGATTCGGTTGCTCATAATGTAGTTTTGAATTTGTTCGTGTAATCTCTTTTGTGGTTACAATTTTGGATATTTCCACGCAATAAGCACTAGTCAACGGTTTTTTCATAATTATTCGGATAACCAAGAGCTGACACAGCAGCTGCGCTAAAGCAGAATTTGGATCAAAGCTGAATTCAGTTATACTTTTTGGCTCCTATGCAAGCGGCGACTACAATGACGAATCCGATATAGATATAATGATTTTGGCGGACATTGATCACGGCGATGTCAATTCATACACTTATCGGCTCAGGGATAGAATATATAGACTCGAGATCGAAAACGGCTGCGTTTTGTCACTGTGTACGGTCCCACAAGCAACCTATGATCGATTTAAAGATTCTCTTCTTTTCTATCGTAATGTCGCCAATGAAGGAGTCATTTTGTAACGTCAAACAATGTTGGAATAAAAGGGAAGATAAGGGCAATGCCCTGTTAAGAATACTGAATCGGCAGCGTCTGAGATGTCGATTTGAGCATAATTCTTAATGAATTCTTATGCATTATTCAAGCAGGTCTTTCGTTATATCCGACAAACGCAATTCTTAAACTTTGTGCAGATTGTATGCTGCTTTTAAGCAGTATGTGCCCCTGATATGCCCCCAAAACTAGAGAAAATGTTGATAAATAAGGGAAGAAATGCGGTCTCCAAAACCGCGTGCCGAGGGTTCAAGTCCTTCTGCCCCTGCCAAAGCAAAAAGACACCTTCGGGTGTCTTTTTTGTTTTATTCGGATTGAATTGTATGAAACCGAGGCGCGCGGAGCGTGCCGGGGCGAACCGTTGCGCCGCCGCCTGCGGCGGAGGAAGGCGCGGCGGTGAGGTGAAGAAACAAGGAGCAGCGCGAAGCGCTCCAAGCGAGCAATGCGACTATGTTTCTGAGGGGCAACTTCAAGTCCTTCTGCCCCTGCCAAAACAAAAAGACACCTTCGGGTGTCTTTTTTGTTTTATTCGGATTGAATTGTATGAAACCGAGGCGCGCGGAGCGTGCCGGGGCGAACCGTTGCGCCGCCGCCTGCGGCGGAGGAAGGCGCGGCGGTGAGGTGAAGAAACAAGGAGCAGCGCGAAGCGCTCCAAGCGAGCAATGCGACTATGTTTCTGAGGGGCAACTTCAAGTCCTTCTGCCCCTGCCAAAGTGAAAGCTCTGAAATCGTTGATATATAACGGTTTCAGGGCTTTGATTTTATTCTTCGTTATGACGCTATTTTTCCAAATCATCATCTTTGCCGTTGATTATCGTCAACTTTAGATTGCCATGTGCTCCCCAATGTCCTCAAATCACACTTAAAAATCCTCATTTGTTTTCGCCGATCTAAGACTATTGTGTGCAAAGACAGTATTTCCGCCTGTGAAAGATGATTACATGACAAATTAAGACAAAAACAGCCTTTGCACCTGCTCGCTTTTATTTTATTCACATGGAAAGGCTATATTAAATCCACAATTTAAAGACATTGTTATTCCATAATAAAGTCATACAAAAAGCAATAACCAAATTTTCCAACAAAATATTCTTTGGTTGGGGCAACGGTTTCCCATTGCCCCGTTTGCAAATCATTTTACATAGTACACGTTTTTACTGCGTTCGTGGTAATCGCAGTCGATATCAAGTTTTTTGACCCTGTATATATACACATACGGTGAGGGGTCATATTGCAGCTCAACTATGCCGACAAACTGCTTAGGGATGAAAAGAAATCTGCGGTTTTTGGTTTGCGAGAGGCTGTATTTAATGCTCCTCAGCTCGTGCCCGCAGGTCACGATATAGGTGTAATGCGAAAAATCAAAGCTCAAATCGCTCGCCTCCGCGCCGTATTCGGTCAGCTTCTCAAGGGTGAAAAATCCGCTGTATTTTTCATCTCTCAGCGAGAACCACGCAGGCTCGGAATCCGGAATATCATCAACAGCGATCCGCTCCACAGGCTCAAACGGCAGGTCAATTTCCGCATTATACACAGCCGCCGAGAGAACGACCAACAGCGCAACGAACAGAACCGCAAGGGTGACTTTGATTGATTTTTTCATGGTAATGCCTCCTTAAGAATTGTGATTTTTGATGCGTCGGGCGTCGGTTTTGGCGATTTCCATTTTTGATATTACTTATTTGTAAGTGCCGAAACGATTATAACACATAAAGTATCGTTTGCACAAGTATTAAATCATGCGTGAACGGCGGAATGAGGTTGGGTCGGTCGGCATGGCTGCGCTGCCGACCTGCGGACAAATTCGGTGGAGTGCGATATTTACTCTTGACTTTGTCGGGGAAAGGTGATAGAATAGGCGTGACAAAAAATCTTTAAGCAAGGTGCTGTGACGCCGGCAAGATTGTGATAGATGACCGGATATCGGTCTGTTTTCTTGCGTTCACGGCCTGCTTTTTAAAGCGGGTCTTTTTTTGTGGGCGCGGTCTATGCAATTCCGGCGCATAATTAAGGAGCAGATCATGATATTTAAGAACGCTGCGGTCTATAATAACGGCAAATTCAGGCAGATGGATTTGACTTTGAACGTCGGCAATGCCGGCGTTGGTTCAAATTTCAACAATGCTTATGTTTTTCCGGCTTTCTGTGATGTGCATGTGCATTTCAGAGAGCCGGGATTTTTTTATAAAGAAACGATCAAAAGCGGATCGCTTGCGGCGGCGCACGGGGGATATACCGATGTCTGCACCATGCCGAATCTGAATCCCGTGCCTGACAACATAGATAATATAAAGAAGCAGATAGATATAATCGAGCGGGATTCGGTGATACGCATTCACCCGTATGCGGCGATAACCGTCGGCGAGCGGGGCGAGGAGCTGACCGATATGGCGAGCCTTGCGCCGTATTGCATAGCCTTCTCGGATGACGGCAGGGGAGTGCAGAACGAAGAGCTTATGCGCCGCGCGATGACCGAAGCGAAGCGCCTGGGCAAGGTGATCGCCGCCCACTGCGAGGATGATTCGCTGCTGCGGGGCGGATACATCCACGGCGGGGAGTATGCGCGTCTGCACGGCCACAGGGGCATATGCTCCGAGAGCGAGTGGCGGCCGATAGAGCGCGATCTGCGGCTGGCAAAGGAAACGGGCTGCAAGTATCATGTGTGCCATGTTTCATGCAAAGAGAGCGTGGAGCTTATTCGCCGAGCCAAGGCGGACGGAGTTGACGTGACGTGCGAGACAGCGCCGCATTACCTCGTTTTCAGCGATAACGATCTTGAGGAGAGCGGCAGCTTCAAGATGAATCCGCCGATAAGGAGCGAGGAGGACAGACTTGCGCTGATACAGGGGCTGCGGGACGGCACGATAGACATGATAGCGACCGACCATGCGCCGCACAGCGAGGAGGAGAAGTCAAGGGGGCTTGAGAGGAGCCTGATGGGCGTCGTGGGGCTTGAAACGGCGTTCCCCGTGCTCTATACAAGGCTCGTGAAGCCCGGCTTGATAACGCTTGAGCGGCTGACGGAGCTTATGGCGATAAACCCGAGGCGGCGGTTCGGCCTGCCGCCGACAGAGGATATCTGCGTTTACGATTTAGGCGAGGAATTTACGATAGACCCGAATGATTTCATGAGCATGGGCAGGAGCACTCCCTTCGAGGGAATGAAAGTATTCGGCAAAAATCTTATTACGGTATGCGGAGGTAAAGCAGTATGGAATTCACAAGAAAATTAGTGCTTGAGGACGGCGCCGAGTATTACGGTACGGGGTTCGGCTACGGCGGGGACGCGGTGTGCGAGATAGTGTTCAACACCTCGATGGTGGGCTATCAGGAGATTATCTCCGACCCGTCATACACCTATCAGGCGGTGGTCATGACCTACCCGCTCATCGGCAATTACGGCATCGCCGACGAGGATTACGAGACCAAGATACCGACCATCGGCGGCCTTATAGTCAGGGAATACAACGACCTGCCGTCAAACTTCCGCTACACCAAGACCCTTTCGGAGGTCATGGAGGAATACAAGATCCCCGGCCTTGCGGGTGTCGATACCCGCAAGCTCACACGCAGTATCCGCGATATCGGCTCACGCTGCGGAGTGATAACGGACGCCGACACTCCGACGGATAAAGCAATCGAAATGATAAAGAATTCGCCCGTGCCGCACGACGCCGTGGCAAAGGTGAGCTGCAAAAAGCGCTGGTATTCGAGGACGGCGAACGCAAAATATAACGTGGTGGCGATAGACTGCGGGATCAAGCTCAATATTATCCGCTCGCTGAATGCGAGGGGCTGCAATGTGACCGTGATGCCATATAACACCTCCGCCGCCGAGGTCGAGAAGATGAAGCCTGACGGCATATTCCTCTCAAACGGCCCGGGCGACCCCGAGGACGTCATACCCGTTATCGACCTTGTGAAAAAGCTCAGGGGCAAATACCCGATATTCGGCATCTGCCTCGGTCATCAGATGATAAGCCTCGCCTGTGGTGCGGAGACCTACAAGCTGAAATTCGGTCACAGGGGCGGCAATCACCCGGTCAAAAACCTTGAAACGGGCAAGATAGAGATAACCTCGCAAAATCACAGCTATGCGGTGAATGAAAAGAGCCTTGAGAATACGGGGCTTAAAGTGACTCATGTCAATATCCTCGATAACACGGTCGAGGGGATAAGGGATGAGCGGTCAAAGATGTTCAGCGTGCAGTATCACCCAGAGAGCGCGCCGGGGCCGCAGGACAGCGCATATTTGTTTGATAAATTCATAGCGCTCATGGGAGGTAACGAAGATGCCTAAGAGAACGGATATCAAAAAAATACTCGTCATCGGCTCGGGTCCGATAGTGATAGGTCAGGCGGCGGAGTTCGACTATGCGGGCACTCAGGCGTGCCTTGCCCTCAAGGAAGAGGGCTACGAGGTGGTGCTCTGTAACTCCAACCCCGCGACGATAATGACAGACACCTCCGTTGCCGATAAGGTCTATATGGAGCCGCTGAATCTCGAATATCTTGCAAAGATCATCCGCTATGAGCGACCCGACGCGATAGTGCCGGGCATAGGAGGTCAGACTGGTCTCAACCTTGCAATGCAGCTTGAGAAAAAAGGCGTGCTGCGTGAATGCGGCGCGGAGCTGCTCGGCACGAGCAGCAGGAGCATCGAGCGTGCGGAGGACAGAGAGCTCTTTAAGGAGCTTTGCGAGGAGATAGGCGAGCCTGTCCTGCAGTCGGTCATTGCCGAGAGCGTTGAGGAGGGGCTTAAAGCCGCGGAGGATATAGGCTACCCGGTAGTCTTGCGACCTGCCTTCACACTCGGCGGCACGGGCGGCGGCTTTGCCGACGGCAGAGAGGAATGCGCCGAAATACTGCGCGGTGCGCTTGAGCTTTCGCCCGTTCATCAGGTGCTGGTCGAGAAGAGCATAAAGGGCTACAAAGAGATAGAATACGAGGTCATGCGTGACGCAAACGACACCGCGATCACCATATGCAATATGGAGAACGTCGACCCCGTCGGCATCCACACGGGCGATTCGATAGTCGTCTGCCCCTCGCAGACCTTAACCAATAAAGAATATCATATGCTGCGTGACAGCGCACTCAAGATAATACGGGCACTCAAGATCGAGGGCGGCTGCAACGTGCAGTTTGCTCTTGACCCGCTTTCGTTCAAATATTATCTGATCGAGGTCAACCCCAGAGTCTCCCGCTCCTCCGCCCTTGCCAGCAAGGCGAGCGGCTACCCGATAGCGAGGGTGTCGGCCAAGATATCGGTCGGCATGCACCTTGACGAGATAATGATAGCAAATACCCCTGCCTCGTTCGAGCCTGCGCTCGACTATGTCGTTACAAAGATGCCGCGCTTCCCGTTCGACAAATTCTCATCTGCCAATAACAAACTCTCCACTCAGATGAAAGCCACGGGCGAGGTGATGAGCGTCGGCAGGACACTGGAGGAGAGCCTGCTCAAGGCCGCCCGCTCGCTCGAGATAGGCGTCAATCACCTCTATATGAAGAAATTCGACGGCTTCACCGAGGATGAGATGCTCGCCTACATTAAGGACGGCACGGACGACCGCATCTATGCGATAGCGGAGCTGCTGCGCCGAGGCACGGATGTGGGCATGATATGCAACGCAACAAAGATAGATATGCTCTTCCTTGAGAAGATAAGCAATATTGTCAGGGCGGAGGATAAGCTGAAGGAGCATATCGGCGATATCGACACGCTCTATGCGGCGAAGCGCCTCGGCTTCTCCGACGAATATATCGGCAGGCTCTGGGATATGACGGGCGAGGAGATATTCAGGATCCGAGAGAAACACAATATGTTCCCCGTCTATAAGATGATAGACACCTGCGCCTCGGAATTCGAGAGCTATATCCCGTATTTTTACTCGACCTATGAGCAGGAGAACGAGTCCGAAGTGTCGGATAAAGAGAAGATAATCGTCTTAGGCTCGGGCCCCATCAGGATAGGGCAGGGCGTTGAATTCGATTATTCCACCGTCCACGCCGTCTCAACGATTAAGCAGTCGGGCTATGAGGCAATAATAATCAATAATAACCCCGAGACCGTCTCGACGGATTACACCTGCTCCGACAAGCTGTATTTCGAGCCGCTTTGCACCGAGGACGTGATGAATATAATCCACCTTGAGAAGCCGATAGGCGTCATAGCGTCGCTCGGCGGTCAGACGGCTATCAATCTGGCGGAGAGCCTCAGAGACAGGGGAGTGAAGATAATCGGCACCGATTGTGACGCAATTGACCGAGCCGAGAACCGCGACCTGTTTGAGAAGGTGCTCCGTGAGCTTGATATCCCGCAGCCCAAGGGCAGGGCGGTGACAAAGATAGAGGACGGCGTTGCCGCCGCAGCCGAGATAGGCTACCCCGTGCTCGTGCGCCCATCCTTCGTCCTCGGCGGCAGGGCGATGCAGATAGTTGCCGATGAGCCCCAGCTGCGCCGTTATCTGCGTACCGCCGTTGAGATAGACGAGGATAAGCCTGTGCTGGTCGATAAATATATCTCGGGCAAGGAGCTGGAGGTGGACGCCATCTGCGACGGCACCGACGTCTTTGTGCCGGGCATAATGGAGCTTGTTGAGCGTACGGGCATCCACAGCGGCGATTCGATAAGCGTTTACCCCACGTTCAGCATAAGCGCTAAGGTCAAGGAGACAATACTTGACTATACAAAACGCCTCGGCCTCGGCATAGGCATAGTGGGGCTTTACAATATCCAGTTCATCGTTGATAAGAATGAAAATGTCTATATAATCGAGGTCAACCCACGCTCGTCAAGAACTGTGCCGTTCCTCTCAAAGGCGACGGGCTACAGCCTTGCGGATATCGCAACGCGCGTTATCCTCGGCAAGAGCCTCAGGGAGCAGGGCTTTGAGCGCATTTACCCCGAGGAGAAGAAACGCTGGTATGTCAAAGCGCCCGCGTTCTCATTCTCAAAGCTCAGAGGGCTTGATGCTTATCTCTCGCCCGAGATGAAGTCCACGGGCGAAGCGATAGGCTACGACGACAAGCTGACCCGCGCGCTCTATAAGGCGCTGAAGGCGAGCGGGATGAACGTAATGAATTACGGCACGGTGCTCGCAACCATAGCCGATAAGGATAAGGACGAGGCGCTGCCGCTCATCCGCCGCTTCTACAATATGGGCTTCAATATCCAGGCCACCGAGGGCACGGCGCTCTTCCTCAAGCAAAACGGGATACGCACCCACAAGGTCGGCAAGCTGAGCGACGGCAGCAAGGAGATAACCGACGCCATCAGGCAGGGCTACGTCACATACGTCATAAATACAAGGGATATGAATTCCTCCGACGTGCTCTCCGACGGTCACGAGATCCGCCGCTGCGCCGTTGAGAATAATGTCACGATGTTCACCTCGCTTGACACCGTCAAGGTGCTGCTCGACGTGCTCGAGGAGACAACGCTCGGCATTTCCACCATAGACGCATGAAAGGAGTAGCTATGAAACAGGATTTTTATGAGATCGTATCGAATGAGCGGATAGCCCCGTCGGTCTACAGAATGGTGCTTTCGGGCGATACTTCGCCCATAACCGCTCCGGGGCAGTTCGTCAATATCAAGATACCCGAGCTTTATTTGCGCCGCCCCATTTCGATCTGCGATTGGGATGATAAGACTCTCACGCTCATATATAAAACCGTCGGCGAGGGCACCGAAGCACTCAGCCGCATGAAACCCGGCGGCAGGCTCGACCTGCTCATAGCTCTCGGCAACGGTTACGATACCGAGCCGTCGGGCGATACGCCGCTGCTTGTCGGCGGCGGCGTGGGCATACCCCCGCTTTTCGGCCTCTGCAAGGCTCTTATAGCCGAGGGCAAGACCGTCAACGTGATCCTGGGCTTCAATACGGCGGGCGAGATATTCCTTGAGAAAGAATTCAGGGCTTTGGGCGCGAATGTCGCCGTCACCACGGCGGACGGCTCATACGGGCTGAAAGGCTTCGTTGACGCGGCGATGAAATACGCCGAATACACCTATTTTTATACCTGCGGGCCAAAGCCGATGTTCAGGGCGGTCAACGCCGTCGCCAAGACGAGCGGTCAATTCAGCTTTGAGGAGCGGATGGGCTGCGGCACGGGCGCCTGCATGGGCTGCACCTGCAAGACCAAGAGCGGCCCCAAGCGTATCTGCACCGAGGGTCCCGTACTTTTAAGGGAGGAGATAGAATGGTAGATACATCTGTCAGCCTTTGCGGCATAAAGCTCGATAACCCGATAATCCCCGCCAGCGGCACATTCGGCTTCGGCTATGAATTCACAAGATTTTACGATATCAATATTTTAGGCTCGATCTCGCTCAAGGGCACCACCGCCGAGCCGCGCTTCGGCAACCCCACCCCGAGGATAGCCGAGTGCCCGTCGGGGCTGCTGAATGCCGTGGGGCTTCAGAATCCGGGGGCGGAAAGCGTGCTTCACGACGAGCTGCAAACACTCAAAAGCGTTTATAAAAAGCCCGTCATGGCGAATGTGAGCGGCTTCTCCGTCGACGATTATGTGACGGCGGTTAAAATACTTGACTGCGAGAGCATGATAGGCTGGTTTGAGATAAATATATCATGCCCCAACGTCCACGGCGGCGGACTGGCTTTCGGCACGAGCGCCGAGAATGCCGCTGCGGTCACAAAGGCGGTGAGAAAGTCGACCGATAAGCCGATAATAATAAAACTTTCGCCCAATGTGACGGATATTGCGGAGATTGCAAAGGCGTGTGAGGCGGCAGGAGCCGACGGCGTTTCGCTCATCAATACTCTGCTCGGTATGAGGATAGATCTGAGGGCTAAAAGGCCGCTGCTTGCAAATAAAACGGGCGGGCTCTCAGGCCCTGCGGTGAAGCCCGTGGCGGTCAGGATGGTGTATCAGGCCTTTGAAGCGGTCAAGATACCGATAGTCGGCATGGGCGGCATATCCTGTGCCGAGGACGTGCTCGAATTCATGCTCGCCGGCGCCGCCGCGGTCGAGGTCGGTGCGGCAAACCTCGTTGACCCTTATGCCTGCAAGAGGATAATAGACGACCTGCCGAGAGCAATGGAAAAATACGGCATTAAGAGCTTAAACGAAATAATAGGAGGCGCACACTGATGGGTAAAGATGTCATAATAGCCTGCGATTTTGCAGATAAAAAGACCTGCCTTGATTTCCTCGACGGATTCAAGGGCAGGAAGCCGTTTGTCAAAATAGGAATGGAGCTTTTCTACGCCGAAGGCCCCGAGATAGTCCGAGAGATCAAAGCGAGAGGGCATAAGATATTCCTTGACCTCAAGCTGCACGATATCCCGAATACCGTCAAAAAGTCAATGGCGGTGCTCTCGCAGCTCGACGTCGATATGTGTAATCTCCATGCTGCGGGGGCGAGCGATATGATGGCTGCGGCGCTCGAGGGTCTTACAAGACCCGACGGCACACGTCCGCTGCTGATAGCCGTTACGCAGCTCACCTCCACGAGCGAGGAGACGATGCACAGCGACCTGCTCATAAGCGGCAAAATGGAGGATGTCGTCATGCATTACGCCCGCAACGCCGCAAAGTCGGGGCTTGACGGAGTTGTCTGCTCGCCGCTTGAGGCCGCCGCGGTACATAGCGCCTGCGGCAAGAGCTTCCTGACCGTGACCCCCGGCATTCGCTTTGCCGACGGCGACAAGGGCGATCAATCCCGCGTCACGACCCCTGCAAAGGCAAAGGAGCTTGGCAGCGACTATATAGTGGTCGGCAGACCGATAACCGCCGCTGCGGACCCCGTTGAGGCATATGAACGCTGCGTCAGAGAATTTGTAGGATGAGGTGATAAAAATGCAGAATTACAAACATGAATTTATTGAATTCCTTGAGAGCGCGGGAGTGCTCAAATTCGGCGACTTCACTGCCAAAAGCGGCAGGAGGATACCGTATTTCATAAATGCGGGCGAGATCAAGACTGGCGGCAGGATAAGAAAGCTCGGCGAATTCTACGCCAAGGCATATTTTGAGAAGCTCGGTGATAAAAGAGCCGTGCTCTACGGCCCCGCTTACAAGGGCATACCCATTGCGGTCTCCGCCGCCTCGGCTCTCTCAGAGAACGGGCTCGACGTGCCGTTCTTCTTTAACCGTAAGGAGGAGAAGGATCACGGCGAGGGCGGCGTTTTCGTGGGCTATAAACCCACGGCGGGCGAGGAGATAGTGATAGTCGAGGACGTCATAACCGCAGGCACCGCTATAAGGGAGAGCATGGCTATCCTCTCGTCGCTCGAGGGTGCAAAGGTCGCTGCGGCGTTCGTCATGGTCGACCGCTGCGAAAAGGGCAGGGGAGAGAGATCGGCTATGGCGGAGGTCGGCGAGGAATTCGGCTTCCCCGTTTACTCCGTCGTCAATGTCTACGATATCATCGAGTACCTTGAGGAGGATGCGAAGAACTCCGAGAATGTTGAGCGGATAAAGAATTACCTCAAAATTTACGGTGCAAAGGAATGATGAAATGAGAAGCCTTATTGATATTTCGGAGCTTACCCCGACCGAGATAGAGGAGCTTATCGCAACTGCCGACGATATTATAGCCGACCCCGCAAAATACAGCGAGAAGTGCAAGGGCAAGAAGCTCGCGACCTTGTTTTTTGAGCCGTCCACAAGGACCCGTCTCAGCTTTGAGGCGGCGATGCTTGAGCTGGGCGGCAGCGTGCTCGGCTTTTCCGAGGCGCAAAGCTCCTCGGCTGCCAAAGGCGAGAGCATAGCGGATACCGCGAAGGTCATATCCTGCTACGCCGACATCATCGCCATCCGCCACCCGAAGGAGGGGGCGCCGCTCGTGGCGGCAATGAACGCCTCGATACCCGTCATCAATGCGGGCGACGGCGGTCACAGCCACCCGACCCAGACCCTCGCCGACCTGCTCACGATACACCGTGAAAAGGGAGGGCTCGACAACCTGACCGTCGGCTTCTGCGGCGATCTTAAATTCGGCAGGACGGTGCATTCGCTCATCTCGGCGCTGATACGCTGCAGCGGTGTCAGGTTCGTGCTGATCTCCCCCGCGGAGCTGAAATTACCCGGATATGTGAAAGACAAGCTCGATGCGGCGGGCGTTGAATACACCGAGACCGACAGCCTCGAGGGCTCGATAGCCGGCCTCGACATTCTCTATATGACCCGTGTGCAAAAGGAGCGCTTCTTCAATGAGGAGGATTATCTGCGCCTTAAAGATACTTATATCTTAACGCCCGAAAAAATGGCTCTCGCCTCTGAGAAGCTCCGCGTGCTGCATCCTCTGCCGAGGGTCAACGAGATAAGCGTCGCCGTGGATAACGACCCACGCGCCTGCTACTTCAAGCAGGTGCTCTACGGCAAATATATGCGAATGGCTCTTATCCTGAAGCTCCTGGAGGTGAAATGATGAATATTGATTCGATAAAAAACGGCATAGTTATCGACCACATAACCGCTGGACGCAGCATGAAGATATACCGCCTCTTGGGGCTTGAGTCGCTCGACTGCTCGGTGGCGCTTATCAAGAATGTCACAAGCCGCAAAACGGGCAAAAAGGATATAATCAAAATCGACTCGGATTTCGATGTGGATACCGATATCCTCGGTTATGTCGACCCTGGCGTTACCGTCAATATCATCAGGGACGGCAAGATCGCCGAGAAGAGGACTCTTGAGCTGCCGACAGAGTTGACCGACGTTCTCAAATGCAAAAATCCGCGCTGCATAACCTCCACGGAGCAGGAGCTGCCGCATATATTCCGCCTCACCGACCGTGAGCACCGCGTCTACCGCTGTATATATTGCGAAACAAAAGGAAAATAAGCTGCAGATAGCAAAGACAGGCTTTCTCAACCGAGGAAGCCTGTCTTTTATGTGATTTACCCGATAAACGCTCAAGCCGTGATGAGGTGATAATGCGGCAAAGGGTCTGAGTTAATCGTAGGGGACGACGGCCTCGGCGTCCCGCAAACAAAACCGTAATGTGAATTGAATACCGTTAGGGGCGAACTGTGTTCGTCCGTTTAAAATTAGAGTGCCGTCAGTGACTTCAGCCTCCATCTGATGAGGGAGGTGGCGCGGCTTTAGCCGTGACGGAGGGAGAGAAAGGAGAAACCGATAAATTGCGGTAAATTTGCGTAAAATCGTCTCTCCCTCAAGAAGGAGCCTGAGAGGCAAGCAGCGGTTTTATAAGTTAAACACTCAACATAAGTTTGTTTTTAATCATAGTTCAAAGACCGGCATTATACAAAACCGGTCTTTTTTGTTTTTAAATTTGATTTCTTGATAATTTGTTTAGTTCTAAAAAATTTTGGGGATTTTCATAAAATCTTGTAAAAAAATACTTGACAAATTAAATAATGAGTGCGATAACAAATATGTATAACACAATTAAAGGAGCAATAAAAATGACTGCGAAAAAGTACTTTGAAACACATGGCAGGATCTACGGAGTATTGAGAGAATCCAAAGACGGCTCAAGTCATTGCGTTAAGGTTAAGGTGTTTTACGATTACGGCGAAGCCGAGAAATGGCTTAAAGAGAAAAACTCGGATAACGATCGTGAGCTTGTGTCAAAGACAGCGGCGGAGAAGCTCACCGATAAAGCTGTCGTTGCAAGAGCTGTCTATGCGATTGCTGAATGAAATACGACGAGAGAATAAGACCTGCACTTTGAACGGTGCAGGTCTCGTTTTTTATCTCGAAACCCATCAAGTTTTTGACTTGCATCTGACTTGCATTTTTATTGTTTCTTATAGTTTTTAAGCGATTTTTTCGGATTTTTCACAATGCAACTCAAAACAAAAAAAGAACCGCAAAAGCGGTTCCGAATGAATGCGTAAAGTGTTTTGCACACGCAAAATGTGAAATAAAATTCACCCGTCGCCGCAGCGATTTCACGCGCGATAGCAACATAATCGGTGATGAAGCGTTTGCCGTCAGCAAACGTGAAGCGCCCGTACCTCTCCATGCGGCGAAGCCGCGCTTCATAGGGCGAAGCCCTGCTTCACTTTTCATGCACCGTAAGGTGCGCTTCATTGAAAAAAGCACTTGCGTATGCAAGTGCTTTTTTTGGTTGCGGAGACAGGATTTGACTCGCGCGCCTGCGGGCGCTTGGTCGCTCGCGGTCACAACAGTCCACCGGACTGTTGCTCTGTGCCGCTCGTCCTTCAAATCCTGTCAGATAAAAAAACAAAACCTACCATACATGGTAGGTTTCGCTTTTGGTCATAGGGCGTGTAACTGAATTGAGAGCACACCCACAAAATTCATTGAAAATACTACATTTTTACGGCATGGACGCACGGGTTTCTCAATAAATTAAGGAGAAACTGCCATGACAAATTTTATAGAAGAGTTCTACTACAGCAATATCGACCCGCAGGCTCGCAGCTTTGAGCAAAATAAAAAGGTGCAGCACGATATGCAAACCCTCACCGAAAGCGAGGACTTCCTCACGGATAAACTATCCGGCGAAGAAAAGAAACGGTTTATCCAGTATGTCGATGCCTGGGCTTCTGTCGACGGTGAGTCTACCCTCGACAGCTTCATCACCGGCTTCCGCCTCGGCGCACAGTTCACATTCGATACCTTCGCCACCACGAAAGCGCCGTATGTGGACTATCTGAAAGACGAACAATAAACCACGATCCGGCTCTGCCATAACGGCAGGGCCGGATTTTTCTAATGTGTCAATTGAAAAATCATAGTCTTACGCCGGACTATTCTTTGAAAAGTTGGAAATAATATATGCAGAACATATTGAAAAGTCGCGGGTAACGTGCTATAATACGATTGAAAAATAGTATGGAGGTGCCATATGCTATATAGAAAGATCGAATCGTTAATTGAAGAACACTTGAAATCCGGCTCGCCGAAGATCCTTTTGGTAGACGGGGCGCGACAGGTCGGCAAAACATATATTATCCGGCATGTTGGAGATAAACTGTTTTCGAATTTTATCGAAATCAATATGGTAGAGGACTCGCTTGGCGCAAGACTGTTTGCAGAAACCAAATCGGTAGAGGATTTCTATTTGCAGGTCAGCATGCTCCACGGCGATAAAATGAAGGAGAAGGAAAACACTTTGATCTTCATTGATGAGATTCAGGCGTATCCCCATTTGCTGACCCTGCTGAAATTCTTATCACAGGATAATAAATTCACCTATATAGCCAGTGGCTCTTTGCTTGGAGTAACGCTATCTGAAACAACATCTATTCCGATGGGAAGTATTCGAAAGGTCAGAATGTACCCGCTCGATTTTGAGGAGTTTTTATATGCCAATGGCATGAATGACCTTGTGATCTCCTCTATGCGAAAGAAATTTGAACGCATGGAGGCGCTCGAAGAATCCATGCACAGCAAAATGATGGATCTATTCCGCAAATATCTTCTTGTCGGTGGGCTCCCGGATGCTGTCAATGCCTATCTCGAAACAAAGAATATTCAAAGAGTACGTGAAATTCAAAACGAAATTCACGATTATTATGCTGCGGATGCTTCCAAATACGATGCTGAACGAAAGCTGAAAATTCGTCGTGTGTATGACCTTATCCCGTCAAATATGGAAAACAAGAAAAAACGTGTAGTTGCGCAGAGCATTGAAGAGAAAAAAGGAAAGACCTTTGCAGATTATCAGGATGAATTTGAGTACCTGATCAGCGCAGGTATCGCACTTAATGTTCAGGCTATCTCCAATCCGGTATTCCCTCTGATTGAATCAAGCGGCAAGAATCTTTTGAAGCTGTATCTTAACGATGTCGGGATTTTGACCGGTATTCTCTACGGCAATAACATCCGTGCGATTCTTGACGATGAAAGAAGCATCAATCTCGGCTCAGTTTATGAGAGCGTTGTTGCGAGCGAACTGGCGGCACATGGTCATAAGCTGTTCTACTATGATAACCGCAGCAAAGGCGAGGTGGACTATCTGATCGACGATTATGACAGTCTGTCAGCCGTCCCCATCGAAGTCAAGTCCGGCAAGGACTACACCGTTCACAGCGCACTCAACAATTTCGTGAAAAACGAAGATTATCATATCAAAAAGGCATTTGTGGTGTCGAATGAAAGAACGATAAAAGCAGATGGTAAGATAACCTATCTGCCGATTTACTATGTGATGTTTTTGTGATTATTTGAAAATAACTTTCATTTAACGACCGTCAAAGGAGGACAATATGGAGGCTCATGAAATATTGGCGCCAGCCTTGCAGAAATATTATAGTGCACTAAAGTCTTTATACGATTTTGGACAACAGGGTGATTTTTTTGATGATGTATCCAATTTAGATAAATTTTTCTCAGAGTTTAGAAATATAACATTTGTTATTCAAAAGGCTGTCGGGACGGAAGAAAATAGAGAAATTTATTCGCAACTCCGTACAAAATATCTTGCTGGAGAAATATCAAAGTGGTTTGTTGATGAAAGGAATAAAACAACCAAGGAAAGACCATTCGATCTTAAAAAGGAACTCTGTGTTGATTTGTATCTTCCAAATGGTTTAATATCGTTAAAAGATTCACGGTTGGTTGTTAATTTTGAAGATTCTTTTGATGAAGCATTGGATTTTATACATACAACCTTTCTTAATGGCTTTGGGCTTAAAGAAATATTCTTTTCGACAAAGATATGTTTTAGCGAATCAGGCAGCGAAGTTGATTTGTATCCAAAAATAAAATGCGGCCTCATTAAGATGAATGATTTTATGAAAGAATTGGAGGAGAATTTCCCATGCAAATGTTCGCTGTGCGGTGAACTAAGAAGGAAAATATCTGATTTATACAATAAACTTCAGTCCAAGGAACTTTTATTCGTACGCGATTATTCTCTTGAGAAAGATAATAATCTTGTTCAAGGGGATATTGCTGAGATGTATTTGTCTACTGGTGGCGGAAGTCCTCTGCCGATTTCATCGCTTAGGCAATCTCTGAACAATATGATATTCGGCGAGGCTAAAGAATGTTTGTCACAACTATTCTTGAAGTTTATCTCTATGCACATTGTCTCTTTTCAATTACAAGAGCATCAGATTATGCCTGTTTTTATGGTAGTGTATAGTGACCAAACATATAGAATGATTCCGTTTATTGCGACCTCAAAGTCGACATTTTATAGAAAGGTTTTGGAAATTCTCGCAATGCCTGATTTTGGCGAGGCGGATGCGGTATTTTACTGTGGCGAATACTACTGGTATGACATAGATCAGCTCTCTGAAATAAACGAAAAGCCATATTCAGAGAGAACTCCAATGGCAAAATCAGAAGTTTTAGCCTTCTCTATGATAATAAAGAACGGGAACGAAATGAATATATATTTTGATGAGCATCGAATTGATGATATGGAGTATGTGACGGAGCGGATACGAGAATTAGATTGGACAAAGGAGCTACCAGCTCCATTTGACTGGCTTAATCCAATTCGTCAGATGTTAAATCCAAAATCTTTGTTGAATATCGAGAATCAGTAAAATCTATTAAGTATAAATCAAATTGAAACTTTGGTTTACCTTGCCGCAGTTAAATAGATTAGGAGGATCAAATTGTATACGATAGTCAATGTCGCGAAACAATCAAATTTGACGCTTGCGTATACGCGCTTACTGACTAACCCGGAAAGTACATATAAAAATTTATTCCGAGACACATATTCCATTTATGGCATGGCAAGCGAGAAGAATATTGCTCTACTGCAAAAAAGCGTAAAGGCAGGCTATCTTCCAACGCAAAGCATTCGGGTGTTTATGCCAAAGGCGAATGGCCTAAATAGAATGTATACACTTTTATCAATTGAAGACCAGATCGTATATCAGGCGTATGCAAATATACTGGCTAAGTCACTGACTTCTATCCCGGAGATTACAAAACGATATAAGAAGAGCGTGTTCGGAAATCTTTGCGCTCCACCGGAAAGTGAATTTTTCTATCAGCGCTGGCAGGATTCCTATAAAGCATATACGAAAGCAACCATTAGAGCCTTCCAGAAGGGGTATAAGTATATCGCGTCCTTTGACTTGACGGCTTGCTATGACAGCATAAACCATAACCTTTTGCAGAACATCCTGAAGGAAAAGTTTTCCTTTAGCGACAATTGTGCAAAGTCCTTTACGGATCTTATCGAGCAGTGGGAATCCGCTGATGGTCGTGAGCTTGGAACCGGAATTCCACAAGGTCCGCAGGCGTCCGGAATTGTTGCCGAGGCAGTTCTTCAGGAGTATGACGCTTATATTGAGTCCCTGCAAAAGACAATGCAGTTCGTATACTACAGATATGTCGATGATATCAGGATTCTGGCTCCTGATGAGGATACTGTAAAATGGGTTCTTTTCCTTCTCGATAAAAAGAGCAAGGAATTGGGTCTGTTCCCACAGTCTTCTAAAATTTCAACGCATGAAATCACCGATATCGATAAGGAAATTAAACGTATAAGCAAGCCCCTATTTGAAGATGAGTTCGATGATGAGAAAAAATCTCAGATTGCTACTGAGGCAATTAGGAAACTGCTGAAAGAAGATCCGGCTGACTTAACATCGATTCGTCGTTATTTTCAGTGTGTAACGCAAAACTCAAGAACCAACAAGCTGGCTGTTGCTGCGGTAAAGAAGTATCCCAACTTAATTCATTCATTTGCTTACTATGTTCAGCGTTACCCACGTGTAATTCCGCCAAGCATCAGTAATTACATCTATCAGTGTTGCATGGATAAAACACTACAGTTTTCTGCCGGAATACTTTTAGAATCTGTCAGGGGAAATTAAATGCTGTTGATGCTCGCAAATTTTCTGACCTTGCAAAAGATTTGCTGAAATGCGACAAGAAGACGCCATTTATCGTAGATTGTTGCTTCAAAACACAACTCCTTGCATTTGTCTTAAGATATGACACAGTGGCCTTTGGAAAAAGGCGAGTTTCCTATGTATCAAGAAGTAACTGGTGGGTGAAAAGCAGCTTTATTCATACAGCTGAAAAAGATGGCTGCATTGCTAAGCTCGGTGGAACTGTACTTGTTGATTATATAAAGAAAACGGATGCTTCAAAATATGACGCAGCAGATCTGCCTTTGGCAGTCGCAAATCATTATCTGCTTTCTGGAAGTGTACATGGTCTTCCAGCATTATCTGAAGTCGCACCGATTGCTCAAAATGTGCTAAAGGAATCCGGCTTGATTTTACGAAGCCGTTATTCAAATAGCCAAATAAACAAGTATCTTTTCGAACTAACCCAGAACCAGTATAAAGTGCCTTGGAAAAAGAAGTTAGGGAAAGAACACGACCAAGTGGAACGAACGTTATTCACTGCTCTTGGCTATTGGAAAACAGACTTAACAGCTTTTGTAAATCTATGGGATACCTTAGATGATCGCATCTGCAGTATTCTCACAGCTGCGCATTCCGAACTCGGCGGTTACCAACTTGGGAAAATCGGAGGAGCCATCAATCGACAGAATAGCAATAGCAGTGTCTTTCGATCGCATTTGCCGAAATTCTATACAATGTGTTTGGAAATTCATGAAATGAGGCTGTCGTCCTATCTTTCACATTCGGAAATTAGAAGCACACATGCGTATACTGGCCCAATACAACAGAAAAACAGGAAAACTATTTTGAAATTAATTAAGGACGGATTGAATGAATTGGCAGCATTCTGGTGAAATGGATTAATCAATACTATTCGAAGTTTCTGATACATCTAAAATTTACTGTTTTATAGTCATCGCAAGAAATACAAGGGTAAGATCAACACCAGTTATGCGGATAGAGCCTTCCCGTAAGTTCCCATAGCTCACCTTATTGTACCATAAGTTGCCGCAAGACGCGCAATGGTCCCGCAGAGTAATACGGAAGTGAGGGCAACACCCCAAAAATCATTGAAATTACTACATTTTTACGGCATGGACACACGGGTTTCTCAATAAAAACAAGGAGAAACTGCCATGACAAATTTCATAGAAGAGTTTTACTACGGCAATATTGACCCGCAGACTCGCAGCTTCGAGCAGAATAAAAAGGTGCAGCACGATATGCAGATACTTACCGATAACGAGGACTTCCTCACGGATAAGCTCTCCGGCGAGGAGAAGAAACGATTCATCCAGTATGTCGATGCTTGGGCCTCTGTCAATGGAGAGTCCACCCTCGACAGCTTCATCACCGGATTCCGCCTCGGCGCACAGTTCACATTCGATACCTTCGTCACATCGAAAGCGCCATACACGGACTATCTGAAAGACGAAATATGAACCACAATCCGGCTCTGCCACTACGGCAGGGTCGGATTTTTCTGTTCTATCGGCAAAATTCAGAAAAAAGTTAGTGAAAATATTTCAGGTTTTTGCCGATAGCGGCAAAGATCTCTTACGATTCATTCAAACATAACATTATTTTTCTCGTCGAAAGTTTGAAATATTTATCATATTCTTGATTTTTCGGTCGAATCGTGATATACTATATTAGTATTATTATATCCAGCGCCAAATAGCTCATAAAGGAGATTCAGAATGGCTGTTAGTTATAAAAAATTGTGGCACATCCTTGTGGACAGAAACATGAAGAAAAAGGATCTGGAAAAAGCTGCCGGCATCACCCACTATCAGATGTACAAGCTTGCCAACGATAAAGACATCACCACCGATGTGATCGGTGCTATTTGTGCCGCCCTCGAGGTGGAGCCAAACGATATTATGGAATTTATTACCGATAAATCGTGTTGCAGCGAAATCAAAAAATGAACACCTTGAAAGCACTACATAGAAAGGGGAAGCAATCATGACTGAACTCGAAAAAATGCAACGTGCAAAAATGTATATTGATAAAATGGCCAACGGGATCAATCCTATCGATGACACCGCTGCTCCCGAAAATGATGTCATTAACAATGTTCGCATTTCAAGATGCTTTTTCTATGTTTCCGACATATTGCGGCAAGTAATAGAAAATGGAGGAACAGCAAAAGCGATTAAAAGTGCTCCTAAATCCCCATTCTTTCTAACTAACGAGCAGAAAAATCAATATATACCATCTGATAAACCAATTTCGGTAAGTGAAATAACAAAAGCTTTGAATACGATTGCCGACTTGGAAAAATGTAAAAAGTTAAGCTATTCACTCATAACAGAGTGGCTTATTAGTATCGGAGCTTTGGAACTGCGAAATAGCTTTGATGGGAAAGTAAAAAAATATCCGACTCCGCAAGGTATTGAACTCGGTATTACAAACGAAACCAGAAGCGGAATAAATGGAGAATACAATGTCGTTGTCTACAACAAGGATGCGCAGATGTTGATAGTTGATAATATTGAAGCAATTGTCGCCTTGAAAAACAAAGGTACAGAAAAAACAGCAGAAAATCAAGGTCAGGCTTGGACATCGGCACAAGAAGAGTGCTTAATCGAACTATTTAACAAGAGAGTTCCTATTTCGGAGATCGCAGTTACTTTGATGCGCACAGAAACGGGTATTCGTGCTCACCTAAAGAAATTAGGACTAATTGAGAAGAGAAGCGATATCTAAGCGAGGAGGTGCAGTATGGCACTGATTAAATGTCCCGAGTGCGGAAAATCCATTTCTGATAAGGCATCAAAGTGCCCACATTGTGGTATTCCCTCAGAGTATTTTTGCAATGTGAATACGGATGCTGTAAATCACGACCTTAGTGCCATTGATTATAAAGGGTTATCGAATGTTCTTATCTCTTTTGACAGCGATTATGTGTCGTTATTTTCTGCCGACCACTACATCTCTCAGCGTGAAAAGCAGCATTTACATGATACATACGATAACTATTACACCTCTCTGAAGAATAAGCTTATTTTTCAATATGTATGCAATAATGCCTCGTCTTTTCGTGTTGATATTGATGCCTTAAAACTCTTTCTCAGAAGGATGCATACTCTTGAGGAGAACATCACAACGCATAATTCTGACTATATTGAAAAGACGCTTGTTCAGGAAAAAGAATACTTTGACAACATCCTAACAGATATTGACCCAAACATTAAACTGGACGATGAACAGCGCCGTGCAGTAATAACAGATGATGATTATTGTTTGCTTGTCGCAGGTGCAGGTGCCGGTAAGACAACAACTATGGCAGCCAAGGTAAAATACTTGGTCGAAAAGAAGCATATCAACCCGGAAGAAATTATCGTCATTTCTTATACAAACAAGGCGATTGGCGAACTTCGTGATCGCATTAATAAAGGCCTGAAAATACCTGCCAAGATCTGCACTTTTCATGCTTTTGCTTTTGAGATTGTGAAACGTTTTTCCGTTGAACCTCCGGAAATCAACTTTTCTTCTTATCAGATTGTGTTTGATATGCTTGAAAAATCCATATTCAACAACAAGAAACTGATGAGAAATCTGGTCTTGTTTTTAGGATATTACTTCGATCTGACTGAAGATGTTTTCAAGTTTGACAATCTAAATCAGTACCATCTCTATAAAGCTTCTCAGGACTATGAAACGCTGAAAAGCGGGTTGGGCGAGTATATCCGTAAGGTTGAGCAGCAGAGAAGCAAACGAGTTAAGACAATTACGGGTGAATATCTGCGCTCTGTCCAAGAGGTTCAAATTGCGAACTTCTTGTATTTGAATGGTCTCGACTACGAATATGAACGCGTATATCCGTTTGAATCCCCTTCATCAAACAAAAAGTACACGCCGGATTTTTATATCACTCAAGGTGAACATGCCGTTTGGCTGGAGCATTATGCTTTAACCGAAAGTGGATACAGTAATGTTTTCACACCGGAGCAACGTGCAAAGTATAAGAAAGCAATAAATGATAAACGCGCTTTGCACAAGGCTCATAAAACTTCGCTTGTAGAAACATGGTCATTATATAATGACCGTCGTCCGCTTATGGATCATCTGAAAGAAAGCCTTGAAGCGGAAGGTTTTATTCTCAAACCAAGAAATCTTGATGAGGTTTATAAAAAGATTGTTGAGACCGGAAAAGATAAGTACATAATTAAACTTATTCTTTTCATGATGAATTTCATAGAGCAATACAAAACCACAGGCTATGATGAAGCCGGGTTTGAGATTCTTCGAAAAAAGACGGACAATCCGCGCACCTTGCTGTTTCTTGATATTGCAGAAGAGGTGTATCACCATTATCAGTCTGTTTTGAAGCAGAACAATCAAATCGACTTCGCCGATATGATTAACGACGCTCATTTCTATCTTCAGGAAATCGAGCGTCAGCATATTGAGCTTCCCTATAAGTATGTCATTATTGATGAGTTCCAGGATATTGCTCGTCAAAGATTCAATTTAACAAAACGTTTATCGGAAATCACAAAAGCAAAGGTCGTTGCTGTCGGAGACGACTGGCAGTCGATATATGCTTTCTCCGGCTCCGACATTACACTTTTCACCCGTTTCCTTGAACTCATGGGTGCCGGTACAGAACTGAAAATTACGCACACATACCGTAACTCTCAGGAACTAATTGATATTGCTGGCGGCTTTGTCCAGAAGAATTCTGCACAGATCAGAAAGCAACTGATTTCTCCCAAGCATTTGGAAAATCCGGTTGTGATTGAGGCCTTTGATGACGGGTTCAAACCGATGAAGGCGCTCGCTGAAAAAGTTGAAGAAATCATTGGCAAAATCATCGCTGAATATGGGACTAAAAGTTCTATCCTTTTAATTGGCCGGTATAACTATGACATGTACAAGCTATATAATACCGGTTCTTTCAAAGAGCTTCCAAACAACCATGTCAAGAGCGAAAAGTATCCAAATGCTGATATCACATTTATGACTGCGCATAGCTCAAAAGGTCTTGGATACGATAATGTAATTCTGATAAATATGTTTGAGGGGAAATTCGGTTTTCCGTGCCAAATAGAAGATGACCCAATTATTAAACTGGTTATGCACGAGGACAAAAGTATGCCCTTTGCAGAAGAACGTCGGCTATTCTATGTTGCAATGACTCGAACAAAGAATCGCGTTTACATCGCAACTCCAAAGAATCGTCCTTCACGTTTCCTTGTTGAGTTAATTAAAGATTATAAGCTACCTCACGATGAAGGTATCAATATGCATGTGGTCGATCTGTTCAATCTCAGATGCCCCAAGTGCGGATTTCCTCTGAAATATGAGTTCAACAAGAATTACGGCTTACAGCTTTGGATTTGCACAAATGACTCCGAAGTGTGCGATTTCATGACCAATGATAAGGTTCATAAGCATGATATTTTTAAATGTCCAAAGTGCTCCGATGGTTATATGATTGTAAAGATGAATCCTAAGAACGGAAATGTGTTCTACGGATGCACTAACTATTTTAACGAGAATAAATGCACCAACATGATTACATTGCCGAGTGAACCAGTTTGAGTTGCCTGTCTTTTGATAGCTAATTATTTCAAACATTCTTTTATAAACACATGACAAAAAAGGTCGAGTGAAGAAAACATGAAGAAATTACAATACAACAAGCTCGTCAGAGATAAGATTCCTGAAATCATTGACGCATCCTGCAAGACTTGCCGTACTGAGGTTTTGTCTGATGACGAATATCTTAAAATGCTTGATGCAAAATTGGACGAAGAACTTGCAGAATACCACAAAGATCAAAACATTGAAGAACTTGCAGATCTAATTGAGGTTATTTATGCCGTGGCAAAAGCGCGTGGGTATACTTTGGAAGAATTAGAACAAGTACGCGCAGAAAAAGCCGCCAAACGCGGCGGATTTGAAAAAAGGATTTTGCTCAAAGAAGTAGTTGAAGAGTAGGTGATTCCATGGCGCAGTACCATTCTGCATCCGGCAGTGTGGCAGAAGACCTGTTTATAGACCTTTTTGCAGATACCTTTGGCGCTGAGAAGGCGGGGTATCTATATTCCCAATATCATTTTTATGACATCTACCAGAACAGCCGATATGCTGACTTTGTGCTGGAAAACGGTGCTCGCCGGGTCGCCATCGAAATCGACGATGAAACCTCTCATAATAAGAGCCTCGTTACCTCCAACAAGTTCTACGACGATCTTTTGAAGCAGAACAGCATGGTCTATCTCGGCTGGGATGTATATCGCTGGGCCGTGCGCCAAATGCAGATACAGCCGGAGGCTGTGAAGGATGAGCTGCGCGTATTTCTTGGCAGCCATCCGCAGTTTCGAGAGATTGAAGATTATCTCCCTACACAGCGTGGCAAGGCACTGAATGGCACGAATTTGGAGCTGAAAGAGCACCAGAAGGAGGCGCTGAAAGCACTGGAAAAAATGCGTGCCAACAGAGAGACTATTGCGCTGCTATATCATGCAACGGGAACAGGAAAAACTGTCACTGCTGTTATGGATGCAAAGCGCTGTGGCGGTCGTGTGCTGTTTCTGGCGCACACGCAGGAGTTGGTCAATCAGGCGGCGGATACTTTCCGCAGACTTTGGCCTGAAGTTACAGTTGGTCGCTATATGGAGGCAATCAAAGAGTCTGATGCTCATGTGGTATGCGGCAGCATACAGAGTGTAGCGCTACACCTTGATGCCTTTAAGGATAACGATTTCGATTATCTCATTATCGATGAGGCACATCACGCCTCCGCCGATACATATCAAAAGGTACTTGCTTATTTCAAACCAGAGTTTACGCTGGGGCTAACGGCAACGCCGGAGCGTACGGATGATAATCAGGTAATTCTGGATATATTTAAGAATACAGCACACAAGCTGGATATTCAGACCGCCGTGGAGATTGGCGAACTGGTCCCAATTCGCTGCATCCGTATTCACACGAATATTGATTTGACTAAGGTTCGTTTCAACAGTGTGCAGTATAATATCCGCGATCTGGAAAGCAAAATATATGTCCCGGAGCGGAATAAGCTGATCGTGGACACATGGCTGCAGTATGTGCGAGACAAACGCACAGTCGTGTTCTGCGCATCGGTCAAGCATGCCGAACAGATTGCAGAGATGTTCAGAGAAGCAGGTGTTAAAGCAGCTTCCGTATCCGGTGGGATGAAGCAGTCAGAACGAAAGGAATTTCAGGACAAGTTTGTAAATCGTGAAATTCAGGTGCTTTGTGCATGCGACCTACTCAACGAGGGTTGGGACTGCCCGGAAACCGGAGTGCTGTTCATGGCTCGTCCTACCATGTCAAAGGTCCTTTATACACAGCAACTTGGACGAGGGATGCGTCTATTTGAAGGCAAAGAGAGTTTGATGGTGTTTGACTTCGTGGATAACGCCAGCCAGTATAACATGCCGCAATCTTTGCACCGCTTGTTCAAGCTCAAAGAATATAAGCCGGGCCAGCTGGCGGTGGCACCCAATGCGCAAAAGGCGGCTGAGGCAGATCTTTACGCAAAAGGTGAAAAGCCCGAAGCGCTGATCGATTGGCCGGTGGATGCCACGGACTACGAGCTGGTGGATATCTTCAACTGGCAGGAAGAAGCGGAAGGCATGATTTCGCAGATGGAGTTTGTACGTCGAGTGGATGTACAGACAGAAACCATCGAAAAATATGTACGAGATGGTAAAATCGTTCCCGATCTCGTCGTGCCCATGAGTGAGCATCGGACATTCAAGTATTTCAAGGAAGAAACCCTGCAAAAATATGCGGAGCAGTACGGCTGGACACTGATCGATGACAGCAACCGCAAGGATATGTTTATGGACATGATCCGACAGATGGATATGAGCTATTCCTATAAGCCGGTGTTGATCAAGGCAGTCATGACGTATGCTGACGATAAAGGACGCATCAAGCTGGAGGATATTGTTAACTATTTCCGCACTTATTATGAGGGGCGTCGCGCTGCCGGGGTGAAGGTGGAGAAAGCGAACAGTATCTTCGCTAAGGGCGGTTATACCGATAAAGAAGCCGAGCGGAACATTCTTTCCAATCCCTTCAAACGCTTCGAAGATATGCAGATGCTCCGCCATACAAAGACACTTGGCATTGTGCAGGTGGATGAATCCGTGTGGAAAAATTTGAGCAAAGAAGAAAAAACGGAAATTGAAAAAATCTGTGATGCTAAATTGACAGAATACTATAATCGGTAGGAGGCAACCTATGCTACACAATGGACTTTACGAACAAATCATAAATAAAGGTCTGGATTCAGAGCTTTCCGTAACGGACAAGCTCTCTCAAACTGCGCCTATTGATAGTGCGGAAGCGTCTAAAGTGTTAGCAAAGTACGTTGCCGAGATCGTCGAAAAAGGTCTCAACAACGTAAAAGACAACGGCGGCGATCTGAACTCTCAGGTTGATCTTGTCAATCGCATTGTGTCTACTATTATGACCGAAACAAAAGAAGCTGACTTCGACACGCTCTCAGTCGCAGAGCGTGCGGAGCAGCTTCTTGCTCTTTTTGACAAGAAAAATAACGTATTGGCGCTGGACGAAAAGGTTGAAATTATCCGCCCGGAGACTTCGATTGCGCAGAGCTCACTCTTTACCGGCGCGATCCACGAGCCGCAGATGTTCACAGAGCTCAAAAAGGAGATTGTGTCCTGTAATCGCATTGATATGCTGGTCTCATTCATCAAGTGGAGTGGCCTGCGTCTGATTATGGACGAGCTTACTACCTTCACGCAGAACGGCGGCCAACTGCGCATTATTACTACTTCCTACATGGGTGCTACCGACGTAAAAGCCATCGAGGAGCTTCGCAAGCTGCCCAACACGCTTATCAAGGTCAGCTATGACACCAAGCGTACCCGCCTGCACGCAAAGACTTACGTGTTTTATCGTGACACCGGCTTTACCACAGCATATGTGGGCTCATCTAACCTTTCCAACGCCGCAATTTCCAGCGGCCTCGAGTGGAATGTGAAGGTCACGAGAAAAGACCTGCCGGAGACCATTGATAAGATTGCAGCCACTTTTGAAAGTTATTGGAATTCCAGCGAATTTGAATATTATAACGAGGATCAGAAGGAGCGCCTTGCTCGCGCATTGAAGGCGGAAAAGTATTTCGACGCCAACAATGCCGAGATCTACACGATGGATATCCAACCCTACTCCTATCAGCAGGAGATTTTGGACAAGCTCGATGCCGAGCGTAAGGTGCGCGGATATTATCACAATCTCGTTGTTGCCGCCACCGGTACCGGTAAGACGGTTATTTCCGCGCTGGATTATAAGCGCTTTCGTAAGCAAAACGGCGGTCGGCCTTGCCGTCTGCTGTTTGTCGCCCACCGTGAAGAAATCCTCAAGCAGAGCCTTTATACCTTCCGTGCCGTTCTGAAAGATGCGAACTTCGGCGAGATGTTTGTCGGCAGCTATAAGCCGGACAATATCGACAATCTGTTCATATCGATTCAGACCTTTAATTCGCAGGATTTCACCTCGAAAACCACACCAGATTTCTATGATTATATCATCGTGGACGAGTTCCACCATGCGGCGGCTCCCACCTATCAAAAACTTCTGTCGTACTATCAACCAAAAATTTTGCTCGGATTGACAGCAACCCCGGAACGTATGGACGGCAAGAGCATCCTGCCATACTTTAATAACCGTATTGCAGCTGAAATTCGCCTGCCGGAAGCCATTGACCGTAAGCTGCTTTGCCCGTTCCAGTATTTTGGCGTAACCGACACGGTCGACCTGGACAATCTTAAATGGACAAATGGCGGCTACGATAAGGGTGAATTGTCCCGCATTTATACGCTCAGCGGTATGATGGCAAATCATCGTGCCGATCTGGTTGTGTCATCACTGCTTAAATATGTGACGGACATTGACGATGTAAAGGGACTCGGCTTCTGCGTTACCATTGAGCACGCAGAATTCATGTCCGATTATTTCAACGCGCACGGCATTCCGTCCATGTTCCTAACCGGAAAATCTCCCGACGAGGAAAGAAAAGAAGCGAAAAACCGCCTTATTTCCGGCGATGTCCGCTTCATCTTTGTCGTTGATATTTATAACGAAGGTGTCGATATTCCCGAAGTCAACACCGTTCTTTTCTTGCGCCCAACCGAATCACTGACAGTATTCCTGCAGCAGCTCGGTCGTGGCCTGCGTTTGTCCGAAGACAAGGAATGCCTGACCGTTCTCGACTTCATTGGTCAGGCAAACCGCAAATACAACTTTGAGGATAAGTTCGCCGCGCTCCTTTCAAACACAACGCGCAGCGTATCTCGTGAGATTAAGGATGGTTTCATCTCCTTGCCGAAAGGCTGTTATATTCAATTGGAGAAAAAGGCGGCAAAATACATACTCGACAATATCCGTGCATCCTACGGAAACAGCGCTGGCCTGGTGATGCGCATTGCATCCTTTGAGGAAGATACCGGTTTGAAGCTCACGCTGGCAAATTTCTTGGATTATTACCACATCGACCCGCGACAGATCTATAAGTTTGATACGTTCTCTCGGCTCTGTGCACGTGCTGACGTGATTGACGATTTCTCGGAACCATTGGAAGAAACGATGCAAAAGGCGTTTGCGCGTCTCTGCACCATTGATTCGCGTCGACTCATTAAGTTCTTACTGAACGTTCTTCCAAACATCAACAATACAGACTTTTCAAAGCTTACTCCGGTAGAGCAGCGCATGATGCAGATGTTCTATATCTCTGTTTGGCTGAAAGCAGCAGACGATTGGAATAGCGATGAGGTACTTGACAATCTTTACGCGCTGGCTGACAGCCCAGTCCTTCTTGGCGAACTGATGGATCTGTTGCAGTACAATTACGACCATATCGACTTCATTGACAAGCCTGTAAATGTTGGCTTTGATTGCCCATTGGATTTGCACTGCACATATACCCGCGATCAGCTCCTTGTAGCACTCGATTTCATGAAACCGTCTACCGTTCGTGAGGGTGTGAAGTGGTTGCCAGAGAAGAACATCGACGTGTTCTTTGTGACCTTGAATAAGGCAGACAAGGACTACTCGCCGACCACAATGTACAACGACTATTCCATCAACAGTGAGCTGTTCCATTGGCAAAGCCAGAGTACAACGGCAGAGAATTCTTCCACCGGTCAGCGTTATATTCACCACCGCGAAAAAGGCAGCCGTGTTTTGCTGTTCGTTCGTGAATTTAAGTCGGATCGTATCTCCGGCAGTGCTGCGGCCTATACCTACCTTGGCACAGCAAACTATGTAAAGCACGACGGCGAGAAACCGATGAATATTACATGGAAGTTGGATCATCCGATTCCGGCGAAGTATTTGAAGAAGACGAATAAATTGGTGGTTGGGTAAAGGGGTGTTAAAATGCAAAAGATAGTAGAAACAGGTTTAAAATTGGATTTACATATTCATTCTTCAGCATCCTCAAAAAAGGATGGGAATAAGGTAAAGAATAATACCCTTGATAACATTCCTGTTTTAATAGAAAAACTTAACGAAAACGGAGTAAACATTTGTGCTATAACTGATCACGATATATTTTCATATGATATGTTTAGCGCCTTAAAAAAAGCTGAGACATCCGGATTGTCAATAAAAAAAGTACTGCCTGGTGTAGAGTTTTCTGTTCGATTTTTAGATAAAGAAGAGAAAGAACGTGTAGTTCATGTCGTTTCTATTTTTAATGATTCTGATATCTCGAAAATTCCAAACATTGAAAAAGTACTAAAAGAAAATCCAACAGATAAGAGTCAGTCGTATTCTGAGGAAGATTTTCTGAGAATCTTGAAGCTGATTGATTTAGACACAATACTGATCGCGCACCAGAAAAACACATTGTCAAGTTCAAAAACACGAAAAGACGATGCCAATTCTCTGGGAGAAAATAAATTTTTAGAATTTGTTTATAGTGACTATTTTGAGGCCTTTGAATTTAAAAACAGAAAGAATGAGGTGCTGAATAAAAATTATCTCTCGCAAATGGACTTGCAAGAAAAAGTGCATTTTGTTACGGGATCAGACTGTCATGATTGGTCTGTATATCCAAAAGAAGATAAAAGTGATTGTAACACAATTGATTTCCCTTATACATACGCAAAATGTTTGCCTTCATTTAGAGGCTTGGTCATGGCTATGACCGATCATTCAAGGCTTAAACTCACAAATAGTTTTTTCAATGTTGACAAGTATATTCTTGACGAAATAAAAATCCACCAAAATAAGCGGCAGATCACAATTCCTTTGTCTAAAGGAATTAACGTAATTATTGGGGATAATTCTGTGGGGAAATCTATGCTTTTGCATGCGCTCGTTGGATATTCAAAAGCCGGAACATCTCTTCCACCAAAAGTAAAAACAGGTTATCAATCATACTTAAGTGGCCTTGGGCTAAAAATAGATAAGCAGATAGATAAAGACAATATTTTTTGCTTTGATATGCAGGGGGAAGTAAGGACAAAATTTGAAACCGGAAATTTTGATTCTTCCAAATTTTTGTCTGGACATTTCCCAACGGATGTAGATGCATCTCCATACATGGCGATTCTATCATCTGAAGTGGACCGAATGATTCAATACCTTGAAAAAAAGTTCCAACTTGATGATTCATATAAAAAACTGGAAAAGTTTAAAATTCATTTTTCCGAAGGTACTCCAGAGAGTTTGATATTCGAAAAGAATCTTCGTTCAACAAAATCAAAAACAGAAGGTATAGATAAAATAATCGTAGCAATCAAGAATCTCTGCATAGAATATACCAAATTATTGGAACTTCAATTGGATGCTGACGATAAAGCACTTGTGATGGAGCAAAAGGAAGTTTTGCTTCAAATGCAAGAAAAGTATAGTAATATTCTTGATGGGGTTAATACCGAAAATGAAAAAATCGAATTAGTCGCAAAAGCTATTGACAACATTTCCGTAGCGCACAATAGAAATATCTCTGATAATCAAAAAAGAGAATCAGCTTTTTCTGAAAAAACGAATGCTTTAAAGGCATCGCTTTCAGATCTGATTATATCCGCAAAACAATTAGAAACATTCGAACCGCATATTGAGCCAACAAATATTGAAGTAAAGAGCAACAAAGTGCATGATTACGAATTTATATCAAAACTCGGTATCAGCGAAATAAATACAGAGTATTTCAACTTTTGTTTAGGCTCTATTTTAAAACGCGGTAGTAAAATCAAATGGGGAGAAATTACGGAACAGAAATTAAAGAGTATGCTCCTTAGGTTTGATGAAGAAAAGTCTGTGTTATCATTTATTAAAGAGGCACTAATTGCCAAATTCACCGAAGACTTGAAAACGCAACACTCGATAATCAATCAAGGAATAGACAAATACGAGGAATTGTCTTCTGGCATGAATTCAAAAATCTATTTTGACCTGTTGACATACGAAACTCACAGAGATGGAATATACATAATTGACCAACCGGAAGATAATGTCTCCCAGCGATCCATCAAATCTCAGCTACTTGACAGTTTTAAGTATATGGGTGAAAACAGACAAGTCATTATGGTCACACATAATCCGCAATTCATTGTTAATCTGGATGTAGATAATATTATTTTTATTTCCAAAAACAACAACAAACTTGAAATTCAATCTGGCGCTTTAGAATATGAATGCAGTGACTATAGAATGCTCGATATTGTTGCCAATAACATTGATGGTGGATTAGACTCAATACAAAAGAGGTGGAAAAGATATGAAAAGACAGTTAACCTTTGACTATGCTGACAACATGTATTCAATCTTTGAAGATGGAACAAAAGTATTTTCAATTGATCCCAAAGATATGAAGTTCGATTCGCTTAAATTTTATGAAGGAATATACAAGGCAAAGTCGAGTAGTGTTTCACTGGCGTGTTCAGAAAGCATCGATTCAAAAGGGAAATATATCTTTGCCTGGGTAGATAGTATTATTCGGCATATTTCAGATAATTGTGGTAAAGAAAGCGATTCTGTAGATACATCTGCAGAGATCAAACCAATACATAAGATAATCAAGCTTTTCGATTTGCCGGCTTGTGCGGGTAATGGAAATATTGTCGATAATGATTCTGGCGAAGAATTTGAAACAGATAATACCAATGCCGATTTTGCAGTCAAAATATCCGGACAAAGTATGGAGCCTAACATACCAGATCAAAGTATCGTGCTCGTTAAAAAGTATGAAGGCGAAGATTGTAGCGATGGAGAAGTCTACATTATCGAGTATGAAGGCAATGTAATGTGCAAACGTTTCAAAAAATTGAACCGTGGAGCAAATTTTGTGGCAGATAATCAAGATAAGTCATACATAAAAATTAATGCCAAACAAATTGGAAATTGCCGAATTCAAGGACATGTAATAGAACTTATAAAAACGTAAATATTATATCATTCTGCCAGGGTCTCAGGGGATTCCCTGACAAGCGAACTTTGGGGACAAAGTTCAGTGCTTGAGAAGACAGTGCCGCTGGCGATCAAGAGAATCTGTGCTCACAGATTCGTTGCTTGTTAAGACAATACCACATCATAGGCGACAGCCCTTTCCGATCAATTTCGGAGAGGGCTTTTTCTTTTTGCCAAAAAATATTTTTCCGAAATGGGTGTACGATTCGGGCTTCTCAGTGGGAACAAGTGAAGGGTCAAACCTTCACTGTTCCTTGACAACCGAATACACTCACAAGATACCATCCCCGTCAAATCTGCAAATCCGATTTTTACACATTGGTGTTTTCTTCCGCTTTTCGCTACCATATACGCGAAGGGAGGCGAAAGCCATGAAGAAAATCATCATCCTGCTGATAGCGCTTCTGATGAGCGCGTGTTCGGCGTTAAAGCTTGCTGAGACCTTGTCAAGCATGCAAACCGAGCCGACGGCAAGTGAAACGACTGTTGCAGAAACGGCAGCTCCGGAGGAAACAACGGAGCCCGCCCCAAAGGAAACCGAAACGGTCATCGAAGCTCCGAAAGAGGAACCGGCCGTACCGCCCGTCGTTGAGCGTCCAGAGCAGAAGACGGCACCGGAAACTACTGCAACAACAGTAGAAGCGCCTGTTGAGCCGATCTACACGGTAAAGACAGCGGAGCCGCCGACAACGCCGAAAACGCCCGCAGAAGCTGCCGAAGCGGAGAAGACGGCAGAGATACCGGAAACCGTCGAAACGCCGCCTGAGAGCGTCACAGAGCCGCCGAAAGCGGAGTTTGATGTCAACTACTGGCTCAGCTTTGCAAAGTCCTACGCGCTCCAAATCGGGCTTGAAATTGACGAAACGGCGGTAGACTGCTGGGATAACCCGACGACCGCCAACGCCGACTGCATTTACCTTGAGCGAGATCTGACGCACCGTCTTGACCGATATAACCGTGACGACGATATCACCGCGGTGAACATATGGGCGGAGAGCCTTGGAAACGGAAACTACTTGATTTACATCGCGTATGCGTAAGGAGGAAAAATATGTACAACAGATTTGCAAAAATACGTCATCGGTATCTGCGTGAGCACAGAAACGGAATCTATACCGGAATGTTCCTCGATGGGAAGTTAGAAGCCCATCTGAAAGAAATCGGCGAAGCTGCTGAGGAAATGTTCGACCGGTTGGTCGAGCAGATGAAGAAAGCCGAAGGCGTGACCGAGAAGCTGAAGGCCGAAAATCAAATGGAATGGGTCGGACGGATGAACAGCATCCGCAGTCGAGCCGAAGAAATCGTCCTGAACGACCTGATCTACAACTGAATACCCGAAAAGATATAGCGTCTGCTTCTGAAAACGAGGCAGGCGCTATTTTTTTACGCTTTTTTCTGGATAGGTGTGCCGTTTTGGACTTCAAATGTCCCAGTGGCAGTAATAGAGCAATAATTCCGAAAGTGGGGGTTAGATTTTCGGGATAAATGCTGCGGTATAGGAGTAGAAGATAGTTTCTTTCCGGTGTTGAGATTTGCTCAAAAAAACTTGCGGTACAAATTTAGGAAAACTTTTTTGAAAAAGTGCTTCCGTTTTTGGCTCAAAAACGTGCGGTAGAGGGGTGAGAACATTTTTTGAAAAAGTTTCGGAAAATATGTCGTTTTTCGGCTCCGAAAGTTGCGGTATAGGGTTGTGGGGAAATTTTTTAAAAATCGTGTCGTTTTTCAGCCGCAAAAGTTGCTGTAATGAATTGTAGGAGAAATTCTCGCCGGATAGGTTGACAAAACGGTTTCCAAATGTGGGTTAAGTGAGCGGAATTTTTTTGAAAACTACTTAAAAAAATGCCTTTCCCACTGGGAATAAGTGAGGGGGTCACAAAATGGCTTTCAAACATGGAGTAAGTGAAGGGGCAATAACCGGATTTCCGCGCAGCAACAGAATTTTTGAAGGTTTTTTCAAAAACACCTTGATAAATGGCTTCGCCCACTGGGAATAAGTGAGGAGGTAATCAAAATGGCATCAATTTTGATGCCACGGCAGAAATCCCGCTCCCGAAAGCGGCATCAATTTTGATGCCACAGACGAAAATCTGCGCCAATTTGGAGCCTCGTTCTTTCAACAACTGATAAGATACGCCAATTTGGAGCCGAAAACAAAATATTTTCGAAAAAAGCGCATAAAAACCGATGTTTCGTGCTCTACCCATTGAGGGACATAAAAATATAATTCAACCCGCAATTTTTGGCGTTTCTCGATGGCTACCCTTTGAGGGAGAAAAAAGAAATTTATCAAAGTGGTTAATTTTTGATCCTTCTCGATGCCTACCAGATGGGAGAGAAATTTTCAAAACCATTCATAAAATCCGCGTTTTCGTGCTCTACCACTTGAGGGAGAAAAATATTTACGGCAAAGGCGCGGTTTTTGATCATCCTCGTTGCCTACCTATTGAGGGAAGAAAAATATATTTTTTCAAAAGGCTTAATTTTTAGTCTTTCTCGTGATCTACCCCTTGAGGGAAGAAAATTGCAAAACAGACACAACTTTTGACCGCTCCCAGTGGGAACAAGTGAAGGAATATTCAAAACAGGGGTGAAAAAACTGGCTTCTCGCTGCCTACTCTTTGAGGGAAGAAAATTTTTTTGAGAATGACTCCCCAAACGGCCTCTCTCAGTGGGAATAAGTGAAGAGAAAATAATTCCTTGGAACCCGCACATTTCGAACTTTCTCGCTGGCTACTCTTTGGGGGAACAAAACTTTTTTGAAAACACCTACTAAAACGGCCTCTCCCAGTCGGAATAAGTAGAGAGAAAAAATTTTCGACAGGACCCTAAAAAACATCCTCTCTCATTCCTCACATTATGAGGATATGTACCTTGACAACTGAATAAAGAGTCCGAGTTCCATGACTGTGCGATGACCTCGAAAGAGCGAGCGCGGCGACGCTGCGGTGAGATCCCGGGGTGGGCATACAAAAGGGGCGAGGAAAAGCGGTGCTTACTCCGCTATAAGTAAGTATTTAAGTAACTACCTCTTACCACCTGAGAAGAAGAATCTATCTATATCAGCAGTATATCCGGGATGACCTCTTCTTCCTTCTCAGGCAGTAAAACAGAATATTCTACGAAAGGAAGTGATGTGCAAAAGTCAGATTAAACCACAAAAGCCGCTCCCTATAAGTAATTAAGTAAGTAACTATTTCTACCAGCTAAAGAGAGGAAGCTTCTTTAGATAGAAAAAGATGACGGCGGCAAATCGCATTTTTCTTTTTAGCCGGTTACATAGGCAATTCTTTCAGCTGCCTAAATTCTAAAAAACAAGGAGGAAATCAAAATGAAAGACAGAATCACGAACACAATCACAAGACACATCGGAGTGATCTCCGAATCGTCACGAGGCTGGAAACTGGAGCTGAATATGGTCAGCTGGAACGGTGCAGAGCCGAAGCTCGACATTCACGACTGGTCTCCGGATCATCAGCGGTGCAATAATCGCGGCACATTCACCCGCGAAGAAGCGCGCACGCTGATCAAACTGCTGAAAAAGGAGGTGTAACGCATGGAGGACAAGGTCTACACCCAAAGCGAACTCAAAGCCCGGAATATCATCACAACGGATTATGTGCTGAATCTTGAGCCGGGAAAGTTCATTGCCATCCTCGACATGAAAGCGGAGGCACGGAATTGTCTGCGAGTCTTCTTTACTTTTGAGGACAGCAGAAAAGTCATGGCAACAACCCAGTGGTGGCAGAGGTACTTAGGGTTCTATGAAATCCCGGTCGGTACCCATCTGCTGCTCCATTACAGAGAAAATTCAAGAAAGGAAGTGTATCTCGATGAAGTGGAACGAATATAACGCCGCTGTCTCAACAAGCACTGAATCTGTCCGGACAGATTCGCTTGTCAGGAGAAACCCTGAAACCCCTGCGGCAGAAAACAAGAAACCAAGCAGAACAAGGAACAACAAGATCACGGTTTATCTGAGCGATGCGGAACTTGCACGGCTGAATGCGATGGTGGACAAGACGGTTATGAACCGTGAGCAGTTTATCCGCACAATGATCGAAGGAAAGACGATCATGGAAGCGCCGCCTGCCCCTCTTTTTCAGACGGTCCGTATGATGAAGAATGTTCATTTCAATTTGGATCGGATCTCCAAGAATGTATTTCTCTCCGAACCGTTGGATGAAGAACTGCTCCGCCAGACGCTGTCAGACTTGAAAGTTTGTCTGAAAGAAATAACCGAACGATGTTTACCGCCCGAAGAAAGAGAGGTGACGAGGCATGAAAACAGACCGCATAGACCTGGGCCTGACCGGGTACGATGAGCTCTTTATGAGCACAGAGGAGCGGATCGACGCGAAGAAACCGAAAGTGGACGAGCTTCCTCTCGACGAGCTGAAACCATTCAAGGAGCACCCGTTCAAAGTCATGGAAGATGAAGAAATGGAACGACTGAAAGAAAGCATCAGGGAATCGGGTGTGCTGATCCCCGCGCTTGCAAGACCTACGGAGAACGGCTATGAGCTGATATCCGGACACCGCCGACTGGCTGCCTGCCGCGCGCTCGGTATGAGCACCATGCCGGTGATCGTAAGAAATCTCACTGACGAAGAAGCCATCATCACGATGGTGGACAGCAACCTGCAAAGAGAGCATATCCTGCCGAGCGAAAAGGCGTTTGCGTACAAGATGAAACTTGAAGCGATGAAGCATCAGGGCAAAAGAACTTCTGACCAACTTGGTCAGAAGTTCTCCGTAGAGACAATCGCTGATAACTCACCGGACAGCAAGTCTCAAGTTCAGCGTTATATCCGCCTTACCAATCTCATCCCCGATATCCTCAAGCTGGTGGACGAGGGACGGATCGCGCTGACCCCTGCGGTGGAGCTTTCTTACCTCAACAGCCATGAGCAGAACGCACTATACCAAATCATGGCCTGCGACGAACTCACGCCGTCTCTGTCGCAGGCACAGCGTCTACGCAAACTCAGCGAGGACTATACGCTGACCGACAGCGGTATCTCACAGATCATGTCCGAAATCAAGGGCAACCAAAAAGAATATCTGAAAATTGAGGTAGCTCCTTTGAGACGGTATTTCCCGCCCGGTACGACTGCCAAACAAATGCAGACGACCATGCTCCGCGCCATGGAATTTTACCGTCAGCACACCCAAAACCGCGCGGACAAGCCAAAAGAAAGAGAGGAACGATAACCATGAAAAAGAAACCCGAACAGAAGCAGCCCGACAGCCGCTTTATCATCGGTATCGGCGGCGGACACCGCGAGTACGACATCATCAACACGCGCTATGTAGTCGAGGGCAGATTTGCCGAGGCGACGCTGACGGAAAAGGACAAAACTCTTTCCGATGCCATGGAAGACATTATCAGCGACGAATTTACAGATTTGACCGCAAAGAAGGAAGAGCCTAAAATGAAACCGAAACCCGTGCGTTCGACTGCCGGAAAGGAGAGATAATTTATTATGCAGTCGAATAAAAAGCAAAAACAATTAACCGGAATTACCGCTCTGTATTGCCGTCTCAGCCGAGACGACAATACGGACAGGGAGAGTAACTCCATTGCCAACCAAAAGAAAATGCTCCAGGCGTATGCCAAGGAAAACCACATGGGCAACACCAAGTTCTATGTGGATGACGGCTACACCGGCACGAATTTCAACCGACCGGGCTTTCAGGAACTGCTCGATGATATCGAAATGGGATATGTCAGCACGATCATCGTTAAGGATATGTCCCGTTTCGGGCGTGAGTACCTGCAGGTGGGATATTACACCGAAAACTATTTCCCCGACCACAATGTCCGCTTTATCGCCATCAACGATAATGTGGACTGCGTTGACGGGGCAACGGATATGGACGATTTTATCCCCATCAAGAATATCATGAACGAGCTGTATGCCAAAGATATCAGCCGCAAGGTGCGGTCTGCGCACAATACCAGAGGGAGGGCGGGCGAGCCGCTCTCCCAACCCCCGTACGGCTATGTGAAAGACCCGCAAGACAAGAAGCGTTGGATCATTGATCCGGAGGCCGCAGCCGTCGTCAGGGAGATTTTCAAGCTGTATCTGGACGGCAACGGCGAAGACACCATTGCAAGGATCATGCAGGACGAACAGCACCTCAACTGTACGGCGTACTGGGCGTCCAAAGGCATTAACCGCGGCGGCAAGAAAAGTCAGCCGAATCCGTACAAATGGAAATCGAGCACCATCCACGGTATCCTGACGCGGCAGGAATATTGCGGCGATGTGCTGAACTTCAAAACGCACTCCAAGTCGTTCAAAAATCACCGCCGTATCGACAACCCGAAAGAGGACTGGATGGTGTTTGAGGACAGACACGAGGCGATCATCGAGCGTGACACCTATAAGAAGGTGCAAAAGCGGCTGAAAAGCACGCATCAGCGCGCACCGAAGGAGGCTAACGGTCCGAAAAGTATCTTCTGCGATATTCTCCGCTGTGCGGACTGCGGCAGTAAAATGTGGTACCACACCAACACGCAGAACAAGGATATTCATTATTTCAGCTGTTCCAACTACGTCAAGGACTATCGCGGCACCTGCCTCACCCGTCACTACATCCGTGCGGATGCGGTGGAAGCGGTGGTGGAAATGGAACTACGGCGGCTTGCCGAATACCTCGTTGCCGATGAAAACCGCTTTGCCGAGCTGCTTGCCCGCAAGAGCAACAAGCAGTACGATAGCGAGAAAAAAGCGGCAGCCTCCGAGCTTCGCAAGTCGGAAATGCGCATTGAAATGATCCCCAAGCTGCTGAAATCCCTTTATGAGGACAAACTCAGCGGCAAGACCTCGGAGGAGAATTACAGCATACTTTCAAGCGAATATGCCTACGAGCGCGAGCAGCTGAAAAAGAAGATTTTGAAGCTGCGCAAGAAAATGGCTGAAATGGGCGAAAAGGAAAGCGAGCGGGAGGAATTCATCCGTGCTATCCGCAAGTTCATGGAAATGCGGACGCTGACCAAGCAGGTACTCAACGAGCTGATCGACCACATCGACGTGTACGAGACGCAGGGGACGGGCAAAAATAAAACCCAGCGTCTTGTCATCTACTACAAGTTCGTTGGGTATCTGGATATCGACCCCACACAGTGCCATCCGAACTACACCGCCGATATCCGCGAGGGCGTTGCCGTGGAGTACGTTTCCTGCGAGCCAATGGAAAATCTGAAAGAGCTGTTCCCGGAGCAGTACGGTGAGGATGATGATTCTTTTGAGGAAGAAGAAACGGAGCAGGCGTAAAGTCTGCTCTGTACATAAGGGTTTCAAATCATTTGACATCAAGAATATTGTATTTGTTTTTCTTGAGGAAATAGGCGTAAGCGATGCCGGAAACGATACTGTCAAAGGCGTTGCCGATACCGAACATCAGCGCGATACCGATGAGGGTCGGTGTCCAAGCTCCGGTGAGGTACAGTACAAAGAACGTGCCGTAATAAACCGAGTTTGTAACAACCGACTCGAACAGCATGTAATTCGTTTTGCCCCTGCCGTAAAAGGTACAGTCAAAGACATTCTGAAAGGCATACAGGATATAGAAAGCAAACAGCACCATAACCAGTCTGAAAAGCTTATCTACATCGGCATAACCGAGAACGTACTGCATAAACGGCTTGTAGGTCGGAATGAGTACCGCCCACAGCGCACAGACAATGGCAGTAACGGAAAAATATCCAAGTGAGTTGTTATTGACGGCTTTTTCATCGGTAGCGGTTTCCTGCTTGATGAGTTCACCGAGCTGTGTGATGGGAAGCAGCATCCAACCCCATATAAAGTTGTTTGCGACCCAGTAAGTGCCTTGTTCACCGACCATGTTTACCATACGGGAAACCATCAGCATATAGGCAATGTTGCGCACAAAGGATTCCAGCCCCGAAACGCCGCCGATTTTGGCAAAGTCCTTTGCCCACGCAAAGGAAAGTTTGCCTTTGCTGAAAACATGGCATCCCTGACCGGCAAGCAGGATAACGGCTGAAGCAAAAAGCAGAGCGTTCACAATGATGTTGGAAACGCCGATGCCGTTCACACCGAGATTGAGCGAGACGGGCAATGTGGATACAAGGAATGTATCGGAAATGATGCAGAGGACGAGCTTGATACCCGTCAGTATGTAAACAAAACGGTCTTTTCCGAGAGAAATGAGTGCTACGGAGACAAAACTGAAAAGAATCCCGAAAATGTTGGCAATTCCCTCAATTCGGATATAAGTTGCCGATTCTTTGATGATATCCGGCGAGGCTGCCATTGCCGAAAGCAGAGGCTCCGCAAAAATCAGTATTACCGCTGACAGAATCGCATAGACACCGAGAGAAATCAAAAGTCCGGTTTTTACGCGGTTGGTAAATTCTTTTTTATCGGAAATGACTTTGCCGATAAAGAAGAACAGCGGCAGAATGATCGCTTCATTGACAATTTCGTAAATCAGATTGACCCAGCTTAGCTGACCTGCGATGGAATAGGACCATTCACCGGGAAGCTGTCCGAGAAAGAACGTGCGAACCGTTGTATAAACGGCAGGACACAGTCCGAGCACAAGGAGTGCCGCAAACAATCGCCAGTTGATGTTTCTTAATGATTTGAAAACTTTGTTCATTATCATCCGTCCAAACATTATTTTACTTATTTTACCACAAAAAGCCTTATTTCTCAACGAGTGGGTAAAAAAGAAGTGGATGTAACTGAAATCCGTTACATCCACTCGATATGGTTGCGGAGACAGGATTTGAACCTGCGACCTCCGGGTTATGAGCCCGACGAGCTACCAACTGCTCTACTCCGCGATATCTGATTTTCAAGTGCTCTACTATTATACACGGTTTTACGAAAAAGTCAAGTGCTTTTGCGAAATTTTTTAATTAAGTGAAAATATGCTTGTGTTGTGCGCCTATACATGATAGGATATATTTAGATCAATTAATGCTGAGAGGATGGGTGAAAATGAAAACTTTTCGCTTTTGTGACGCTCCCGTGAGGCTTTTCGGGGTTCGCAGGAATGCCGAGGGGCGTTTTATAAGGCTCGATGAGGAGGTCGCCGCCGCAACGAGCGAGCTTGTGCGTGAGCGCAATTATCTCGCCGTCGGGGGCAGAGTCAGGTTCAAGACCGATTCTCCGACCCTCACCGTCAGATACACCATTGCGAGCAACCGCGCCGATTGGGCGATTCCTCTGCCCGGCTCCGCGGGCGTCGACGTCTATGCGGGCACGGGCGAGGCTTCACGCTGGGTCGGCTATGCCGTGCCGTATAATTACACCGATCTGACCGCCGAGAATCGCCTCTTTAAGGGCGAGGGGCTTGAGACGGTGACGATAAATCTGCCCCGAAACGAGCCTATGCTCGACCTCACGGTTACGGTCGAGGACGGTGCCGAATTCCTCGAACCCGATGAATATACCTATAAAACGCCGATAGTATTCTACGGCTCGTCAATAACCGAGGGCGGCTGCGCTACCGCGCCCGGGAACGCTTATACCTCAATGGTTTCACGAGCCCTTGACTCGGATTATATCAATCTCGGCTTCTCCGGCGGGGCTCACGGCGAGCAGCCGATCGCGGAGTACATAAGCCGCCTCAAGATGAGCGTATTCGTCATGGATTACGACCACAATGCGAATGACGCTGACGAGCTTGAACGCACGCATGAGAGGTTTTTTAAGACCGTCCGCGCCGCTCAGCCCGAGCTGCCGGTCATATTTATGACTAAGCCCGATTTTACGGGTGATCCTGCCGCGAATTCAGTACGCAGAGACATTATCAGGCGGACCTACGAGAACGCTCTTGCGGCAGGGGATAGGAATGTTTGGTTCATCGACGGCGAGAGCTATTTTGAGGGCTATGACCGCGGGATCTGCACAGTCGAGGGGCTGCATCCGAACGACCTCGGCTTCATGCTCATGGCGAAAAAAGTCCTGCCCGTGTTGCGTGAGGCGTTGGCAAAAGGCTACGGGAATTTAAAATAAACGGAGTTCTTTATGATGCAGCCCGATGAATCGCTCAGCGTCGAGGCGGCAAATCGCTTCAATGAGCGGCTCGCATAAGCCTGCGAGCATTATTTTGCGCCGCAGTCTGAATAGTGTGAAATGCTGCTTGCTTCCAATTCTCTGAGCAGAGTAAGAATAAATAAATCAAAACACGACAAGGAGGTCAGACCATGAAAAAACGGATCCCGTATCTGCTGCTGCCGCTTATTACGCTGATTCTGGAGATCCTGCCGTACGGGGCGGTGTGCAATTTTGCCACCGAGACAAGGCGGATCCGCGAGCTGTATTCGTACTTTGATTTGACGCCCTACGGGTACGCTAACTTTGCGCCATTCCTCACCGCCTTGCTCACCTGCATTATTCTGGTGCTGCTTGCGGTCTGGTGCTTCACGGGCAAGCGGCAAATAATGACAGCCGCCAAGGTGCTTCTCGCCGTCGGAGCCGTGCTTTCACTCTGCCCGCTGCTGCTCGGCATCGACTGCTTTTCCGTCGTCAGCGCATTGATAAGCCTGTCGCTGCTTGCGGAATTCCTCTGGGTTTATTTCAAATTTAAAACGCTGAAAAATGAAAGCGACAGGTGAGCTTTTGCCGAGCTTCAACCGAGAACCTCTCCGTCACTAATTGGTTATGCCACCTCACTAAATGGGAGGCAAGATTAACTGTGAGCTGCCGGTTAAATTCGGCTTCCTTTGCCGCACAACTCAAAAATCCTCCGTTCGGATAAACGGAGGATTTTTATGTCTTATACTTCAGAAAGAGAAATATCATTTTAAGTTGATCCTTATAAATAACGCTTTGACCATTGTGCGCCCGTCAAGGCGGGGCAAAATTGGTGAAAATACTGTTGACTGAGCCGAAATATAAGGTGTAAAATAAATAGAACTTATTATTACGGAAGCGAAGCACTATGATAATTGATTTTCACACTCATTGTTTCCCGGATTGGCTCGCCGAGAGAGCCTGTAGGATGCTTATAAAGAATTCGGGCATGGTCACGCCGTTCCATGACGGCACGGTGGCGGGGCTGCGCCGCAGAGCCGCCGACAGCGGAGTTGATGTCTCTGTCGTGCTGAATATAGCGACGAATCCTCGCCAGCAAAAGAACGTGAATGACTTTGCCATATCCCTGCTCGGCGTCAAGGGCATCGTGCCCTTCGGCAGCGTTCATCCCGAGGCGGAGGACGCCTTTGACGAGCTTGAGCGCCTCGCCGCAAGCGGCATAAAGGGCGTTAAATTCCACCCCGATAATCAGAATTTCTATGTCGACGAGGACAGAATGATCCCCATCTATGAGAAGATAGCCTCGCTCGGGCTGATAACTCTGTTTCACTGCGGGCTTGATATCGGTATGCCCGAGCCCGTCCATTGCACCGCTGACAGGCTTGCAAGGGTGCTGGATGTATTTGGCGACGCGCCCGTAGTAGCGGCTCATTTCGGCGGTATATGCTCCTGGTACGCAACGGAGAAATACCTCATCGGGCGCAATCTCTATCTCGACACCGCCTACAGCTACGGCATTATGCCTCCGAGCGTCGGTAAGCGTCTGATAGCCGAGCACGGTGCGGATAAGATCCTCTTCGGCAGTGATTCGCCGTGGAATTCGCCGAAAGCAATTCTCGGGCTTATCGACCTTTTTGAACTCAGTGACGGCGAAAAAGAAGCAGTCCTCGGCGGCAACGCACAAAGACTGCTCGGTATTTGATTAAAATGTCGCTCAGTTTCGCAGCTCGTCCAACGTCATCGAGTAGGCTGGCAGGAATTCATCAATAAATACCTGAGCCTCGGGTACGTTCAGCGCTTTGATGCTCTCGAGCGTCCCGGTATAGGCGCTGTTGAATTCGCTGCTGCCTGCTTTTTTCTCTTCAAGGCATTTTATCAGGGCGCTTATCTTGTCGGCAGCTTTCACGAGGATGTGCAGCTCTCCGTCACTCTCGTCGGCGATGAGAAGGGGGGCGTAATCCTCCCTGAAATCCACTGGGAGCATCGAGATAAGGCTCTCGGCAGCTTTTTGCTCGACGGTCTTATATGCGTTCCGCACCTCTTCGTTGTAGTATTTGACGGGCGTCGGCATATCGCCGGTCAGGGTCTCCGCAGCGTCGTGAAACAGGCCAAGCAGGGCGGCTTTTTCGCCGTTCAGCTGTTTGCCGAAGCGTTTGCGGCCTATCTCGGCAAGGGCGTGCGCTATCACCGCCACCTCAAAGGAATGCTCCGTCAGATTCTCGCGGTGTTCGTTCCTCATCAGCGCCCAGCGATCGATATATTTCATCCTTGATATCATTGCAAAAAAACCGTTATCCATGTCAGTTCCTCCGTAGTTTGTGCATAAATAATAACACATTATATTTGATTTTTCAATCATGAAAGGGCTTTTATGTCGAAAATATCGGTGTATGAATTCATAAAGGAGCTTGACTCGCATTTCGCAAGGGAGGATCTTGCGGGTGCGGGCGAATGTGTGCTCAAATGGCGTGAAAAGGCTCGTGAGATCGGCGATCGCAGCGGCGAGCTGAGTGTGCTCAACGAGATGATAGGCTACTACCGCCGCACGGGCGAGGAGCAGCCCGCGCTGAACGCTGTCAAGGAAGCGTTTGACCTTATAGACGAGCTTGATATAGGCTCTGAGGTCACGGCGGCTACGATATACCTTAACGGAGCCACCACCATGAAAGCATTCGGCAGGAGCGCCGAGGCGATGCCTTATTATGAATTAACATATAAAATATATCGCTCCAAATTGCCCGAGAGAGACCCTCTCTTTGCGGGATTATATAACAACATGGCGCTCGCTTTGCAGGATAACGGTGAATTCGACGGCGCAAGGGAGTGCTTCCGCCGCGCGATAGATATCACCTCGAGCCTGCCGAGGCAAGAGCTTGAGACTGCGATATCCTGCGTCAATCTCGCTCATTTGCTTTATGATAAAGAGCCCGAGGATGCGGAGATAATGCCGCTGCTTGACAGAGCCTCGGCGATACTCAGGGATCCCGCCGTTTTCGGCTACGACAATTATGCCTTCACCTGCCGCAAATGCGCCCCGTCGTTCGGCTTTTTCGGGCTGTTTCTTGAGGAAAAATATCTTAACGAAAGGGCGGACGAGGTCTATGCAGGGTCTTGAGCTTGCCCGCCGATATTATGAGGAATTCGGCAGGGCGATGATAGCCGAGCGCTTCCCCGACTATGAGGGCAGGATAGCCGTCGGGCTTGCGGGCAGCGGCTCCGATTGCCTCGGCTTCGACGACGATGTATCTGCCGACCATGATTCGGGCGCGGGCTTTTGCCTGTGGCTGACGGATGATGATTATGAGAATATCGGCTTCCGCCTTGCGAGAGAGTATTCAAAGCTCCCCGCCGAATTCATGGGCGTGCCGAAGGGCAGGGTGAATTCCTACGGCAGCTCGCATTTCGGCGTTAAAAGCATAAGCGGATTTTATACGCCGTTCACGGGCAGAGCCGGTGCGCCGGAGACAAACGCCGAGTGGCTGTATACCCCAGAATTTTCGCTTGCGGCGGCAGTCAGCGGCGAGGTGTTCAGAGACGATCTCGGCGAATTCACCGCCGTGCGTGAGCGGATAAAAAACGGTATGCCCGAGGATGTGCGGCTCAAGAAAATTGCCGCGAGGGTGATAGCTGCGGCGCAGAGCGGGCAGTATAATTACCCGCGCTGCCTTGCCCACGGGGAGACGGGCGCAGCCGTGCTTGCGGCGGCCGAGTTCGTAAGGAACACCGCCTCGCTCATCTATCTTATCAACCGCCGATACGCTCCATTCTATAAATGGCTGCTGCGGGGCATGAGGGGGCTTGGGCAGCTCTCGCATTTGGAGCGCGAGCTGTCGTTCATCCTCACCGAGGGCAATTTCACGGAGCAGACAAGGGCAAAATCAGAGGCGATAGAGGGCGTATGCGCCGAGCTTGCCGAGTATTTCAGAGCCTGCGGGCTGGCTTCGTCATGGGCGGATTTCCTCGAGCCATACGCCTATGAAATACAAAACAATATCAAAGATCCCGAGCTTAGAAATATGCACATTATGGAGGGCTAAACATGGATTTTCTCATCGTAGTGGATATGCAGAATGATTTTATCGACGGTGCTCTCGGCACCCCCGAGGCTCTTGCTATAGTGCCCAAGGTCGCCGAGAAGATAAAGGGCTTCGGCGGTAAGGTCATCTTCACCCGCGACACCCACGGCGAGGATTACCTCGACACGCAGGAGGGCAGGCTGCTGCCCGCCAGGCACTGCATCAAGGGCACCGACGGCTGGCAGATAAGAGCCGAGCTTGAAGCCCTCGGGGCGGAGGACGTGATAGATAAGCCCGCCTTCGGCTCGCCGGAGCTTGCAATGCGGCTTAAAAATTATGACGAAACCGTCGAGCATATCGGCAGCGTGACCCTCGTCGGACTCTGCACCGATATCTGCGTTATCTCGAATGCGATGCTCATCAAGGCGTTCATGCCCGAGGTCAAGGTGACCGTCGACGCCGCCTGCTGCGCCGGAGTAACGCCCGAGAGCCACAAAAGAGCGCTCGAGAGCATGAAAACCTGCCAGATAGGCATTGTCAACGATTAAGAGCCGAAATCCTTGATATAACTGAATTTCGGCGTGTGCCGCTGCCGAGAAAAAGGGAGCGGCGCACAATAAATCGTAAAATAATAAAAAAATTTTTAAAAAACACTTGCAAAATGCGGAACATTATGTTAATATAATGAGCGTTCCGTGCGAACACCGATGGCCCGGTAGTTCAGCTGGTTAGAACGCTAGCCTGTCACGCTAGAGGTCGACGGTTCGAGCCCGTTCCGGGTCGCCATTTGCTGCTATGGCTCAGGTGGTAGAGCGCATCCTTGGTAAGGATGAGGTCGGCAGTTCGAGTCTGCCTAGCAGCTCCAAATAAAGTCTCATTTGTCAACAGACAGGTGAGACTTTATTTATTGCTCAGATTCCTCTACGATATTTAAAGTGTATCTATTGGACTATTTTAATTTTAAATATTGACAAAAATGGTATAAGGAGCCGCAATAAAAACTATGTATAATGCACAAAATAATGGAGTAATTGTTCCGTATAAAATTGAGTTTGGAATTCTTATTTAAGGAGTGCTGACATGAAAACAAAATCGGTTTTAGTTTGTTGTCTTTGCTTTTTGGTTGTGCTGTTGGTCACCATTACTTCGGTGCTTAGTGCTCGTTCGGAGATTCGCTTGATAGAGCGCAATTGGGGAGTTGAAATTCCATACTCGGTAAAAGAATTGCATATTTATAATGGAAGTATCGGTTTTACGGGCGACGGGCAGCGTTTCGGCATTTATTCTTACTCCGGTGAAAACCTTGACGGTGTAAAGTTCTCAACTGAGAACACGCAGCAGGCAGAGGATTTTTCTGAAGAATTTTTCAGTCGTTTGTTTCCTGAACTTTCAATAGAAATTCCGTCGAAAAGTATTTTGAAATGGGCGATGCTGAACAGGGGCAGTGACTGTGCCGCATTTATTGTTGTAGGTGATAAGCTGTTTGTTCTACAGGATATATTTTAAGTTCGGAGGTGAGCGCCGTGCAGCTCAAGGTGATAGCGAGGATACGCAGCGATTTTTCGTCGAAATTCGGCATACCGAGGCAGAGCGGCCTCGTCGATGAGCTGGAGGCGGCGGTCGTATTTGAGCCGGGCTTCCGTGAGCCGGAGGCGCTGCGGGGGATAGAGGGCTATTCGCACCTGTGGCTGATATGGCAGTTCTCCGAGTGCGCCGATAAGGGCTGGTCGCCCACCGTGCGCCCGCCGAGGCTCGGCGGCAATGTGAGAATGGGCGTTTTTGCGAGCCGCTCGCCGTTCAGGCCGAATCCAATTGGGCTTTCCTGCGTTCGGCTGCTCGGGGTTGAGCACACCGAGAGCGAGGGCTGCATTCTGCGTGTGGCGGGCGCAGACCTGCTGGACGGCACGCCGATATACGATATCAAGCCGTATCTGCCCTATGTCGATGCCCACCCTGAGGCAAGCGGAGGCTTTGCCCTGCAGCAAAAAGAGGGCACGCTGAGTGTGGATTTCCCGCCCGAGCTGCTTTCACGCCTGCCGGAGTGCAAGAGGGCGGCTGCCGTTGCGGTGCTCGCCCAGGATCCGCGGCCCGCCTATCAGGAGGACCCCGACCGCCTTTACGGGCTTGAATTTGCGGGCTTTGACATCCGCTTCACCGTCAGCGGCGGAACGCTGCAAGTGCGCCAAACCGAAAAAATCAAATGAATCAAGGCTGCCGCAGATCGTGGGAACGAAAAGCGACAGCCTTTTTATTGCCGTGCCTGCAAGACGGAGGAGGTGTGACGCAGACGGGTTTTATATCAAAGTCGACAACCGTTTGGCATCGAAAAATCATGATTTCCGATCGTTGGATGGTGTTGCAATCGCAGGCAGATCCTCCCACTCGCCGGTCATATTGTTTTTGACTTTCAGGTCGCTGAGGCCGCTGATATCATCTGTGAGATTTATGTTTTGCCGAAGCTCTCTCAGCCCATATTGGTATCCGTGAATCACATATTCGTTTTCGACGTTAAAATCAGGATTTCTGAACATACATGCAAGGTATATTTTTCCCGCTTCAAGCTCAATATCGCCTTCCGGCTTGTGCTTCACATAAAGTGTGTCTGTATTTTTGATGTCAAGGCCCGCTTTTTCTCTCAAGGCTTGCAGCTTCGCGGGGTCGCAGTCGCCTTTGATCCATTCGTTATACGGAAGAGTGCCGCCCTCCCTGACAAAGTCGATGCTTTGGGTGCCGAAGCTGCCCTTTAATTCTTTAAGCACAGTTGCTTTGCCATATAAATATGGGTTGCTGACATATTCGCCGGTTTGTTTGTTTAAGTTGCTTGTGCCGTCAATAGAATCTATCCTTATCAATGCGATATGTTCGCTTACCGAGGCAAGAACATCGCTGTCGGAGATATTATACAGACAGTCTGCATGAGAAGATACGGTTATCACATTCGTCTCTTCTTCGGCGGATGCCGTTGTAGGGGCGCTTTGAACCTGTGATGCTATCGGGGGATCGCTTTTTCTGCCGCAACCCGAAAACGCAACGGCACAAACTAATAAAATAACGGTTGGAAAAACTCTTGAAATGCGTATTCTTTTCATTTCGGCTCCTTCTTTCATTTATCGGCTGTTATATAAACGAAGATGCAGGTCAAAACGTGACCGAATTTATGAAAAAACTTATTTTTCCCCAAATAAAATGAACCTAAAACGAATTTTTGTGTCTTTATCTATGGAGGGTTTCTTCAAAGCCCTCTCAAACCGCCAAGGTGATCGAAAGAGTAACGGTACTATGGACTTTTCTCACGGCGGCGGTTAAACCAAGCCCGCAGCAAGCGTCAGGCTCGCTGCGGGCATTTTTTAATATACGCAGTTTATCGGGCTGCCGCTGAGATAGGCTTCGACGTTGCGACGGCAGATATCCATCAGCCGCGCCCTTGTCTCATAGCCCGCCCATGCGATGTGGGGCGTTATCAGGCAGTTGCGTGCGCCGAGCAGGGGGTTATCCGCCTTTGGCGGCTCGGCCGAGAGCACGTCAAGCCCCGCACCTGCCAGCCTGCCGCAGTTCAGAGCGTCGGCGAGTGCCTGCTCATCTATGACCTGCCCCCTCGAGGTGTTGATGAGCACGGCGGAGCTCTTCATTTTTGAGATGAATTCGGCGTTCACCATGCCCTCGGTTTGCGGGGTGAGAGGGCAATGCAGGGTGACGAAGTCGCTCTCGGCGAGCAGCTCGTCGGTCGTGACGAATTCCACGTCGTCAAACGGGGCGGGGTGGTTGGTGTGAGCGAGCACTTTCATGCCGAACGCACGGGCGATGACGGCGACTGCCTTGCCTATCTTGCCGAAGCCGATTATGCCGAGAGTTTTGCCGTCAAGCTCGGCGAGAGCGGATTTTTGATAGCAGAAATATTTGCAATTGCTCCATTCGCCGCTCATCACCGAGTCGCTGTGAAGCGCCACATGATTTGTGTGCTCAAGTATCAGCGCAAAGGTGAGCTGAGCCACCGCCGAGGTGCTGTAGGTGGGGATGTTGCAAACGGGTATGCCCTTTTCTTTGCAATACTCCCAATCGACCACGTTGTAGCCCGTGCTCAGCAGGCCGATGTAGCGCAGCTCGGGCAGCTTTTCGAGCGTTTCGCGGCGCAGCGGAGTTTTGTTTGTTATGATTATCTCGCAGCCCGCCGACCTCTCGGCGATAAGCCCGTCGGGGGTGCAGTCATATATTGAGGTCTCGCCGAGGGCTTCGAGCCAATCCCATGAGAGATCGCCCGGGTTTTCGGTGTATCCGTCGAGAACGGTTATTTTCATCTTGATTACCTCCGGTAAAAGAGAGATTATTTTGAAATATTATAGCACATGTCAAGGAAAAATAAATATGATTTTCAATTATTTCAAAAAAAATCAAAATTGATATTGACCCGCCGCCGTTTATAATATAAAATATAATAATGTCTAAGTGCGTATATGTAATCTTTTAGAATACTTCCGTCTGCGGCGCAAATTCACCCGCCGCGGCGATATAAGTTTTGAATTGCGGTGATTTTTCAGTTGGAAAAAAGAAGAAAGCAAAAAAAGATCCTGCTCTTTGTGGGTCTTATATTGGTTGCGCTCTCGTTTGCCGTGGGTGTGCTGCTTGCTTCGCGCAGATTTGAGGAGCTGTGGCATTGGTACGACGTTGCCAAGGAGCAGCTCGACGAAATAGAGGATATGATAGCCTCGCTCGATAAGGCCTGGCAGTTTATCGGTGCGGTGCTGCTGCTCTTCCTGATAAAGTCGTTTATCCCGATTTACCCGACCTCCACGGTCTGCTTCCTGACGGGCGTCGTGCTGCCGATGTATCTTGCGATACCGGTCAACATCCTCGGCTTCTCGCTGCTGCTGACCGTGCGGTATTTCTGGGGCAGGCGGTTCGGAGCGGGCAACGCGTGGCGAATGATATGCAAGACGGATACGCTAAAGAAGCTCATCCAGCAGGACGGCAAGGGCAACCCCGCGCTGCTTATATTGCTACGCCTGCTGCCGTGTATTCCGATAAACACATTCTCCAATATCTACGGCTCGTTTGATTTCGGCTATCGGAAGTTTATGCTTCTGTCGATAATCGGCTTCATGCCGAGGCTGCTCTCGTTCACGTTTGTGGGTCGCAACGTCTTTGATCCGCTCTCGCCGGGCTTCCTCGTGCCGCTGATGCTGATATTCTTCCTCTCGGGCATCTCCTGCCTCTCGGTCAACGGAGTGTGGGTGAGCGTCGAGAAGATAGTTGCTTATGCCCGTGAGCATGAGAAAAAAAAGAAAGCGAAAGCTCAAAATAAAGGAAAGGAAGCGTGTGGCGATGGTAACGACATCCACTCTTAAAGAGAAGCTCTGCGGCAGCGAATATGACGCAGCGCTCGCAAGAATATATAAGCCGGAGGATATAGCCGCTCAGAAGCAGAGATATATCCGTGTGGCGGAGGCGTTTGAGGATCTCTTCGGCTCGGGCAGGCAGGTCGGCGTTTTCAGCGCCCCCGGCAGGACCGAGGTCGGCGGCAATCACACCGACCACAATCACGGTAAGGTGCTCGCGGCGGGAGTTAATCTCGACGCCGTGGCGGTTGCGTCAAAGAATGACGAGGGCATAGTCAGAGTCAAATCCGAGGGCTACGACATGGACGTTGTCGATCTCGGCGACCTCGGCGTTATGCCCAAGGAGAGGGGCAGATCCGTTTCGCTTGTCAGGGGAGTTTGCGCCGCTTTCAAAAACAGAGGATATCAGGTCGGCGGCTTCGACGCGGCTACCGCTTCGGACGTCCTCTCCGGCTCGGGTCTCTCGTCCTCGGCGGCGTTTGAAGTGCTGCTCGGCACGATGCTCAATTATCTCTATAACGACGGCAAAGTCAGCGCCGTTGAGATAGCGCAGATAGCGCAGTTCGCCGAGAATGAGTATTTCGGCAAGCCCTGCGGTCTGATGGATCAGATGGCCTGCTCCGTCGGCGGCTTCGTTGAGATAGATTTCAACGACCCCGCTCAGCCCATAATCAAAAAGGTCGATTTTGACTTCGCTGCCTGCAACCATGCGCTTTGCATCGTCGACACAGGCGGAGATCATGCAGGTCTGACCGCCGAATACGCAGCGGTTCGCAGCGAGATGGAGAGCGTGGCGGCCGAATTTGGCAAGAGCGTGCTCCGCGACGTTGACAGGGGCGAATTTGAGAAGAATATCCCCGTTATCCGCATCTCGGTCGGCGACAGAGCCGTGCTCAGAGCCATTCACTTCTATAATGAAAACGACAGAGTCGATAAGCAGGCTCAGGCGCTTGCGACGGGCGATTTCGAGGCGTTTAAGGCGCTCGTTATCGAGAGCGGATATTCATCCTATATGTATAATCAGAATGTTTTCACCTGCAAGGATCCCGCTTCTCAGCCCGTCAGCCTTGCGCTCGCAATGTGCAGTGATATACTGAAGGGCAAGGGCGCTTACAGAGTCCACGGCGGCGGCTTCGCAGGCACTATTCAGGCATTTGTGCCCGCCGACGCACTCGATGAATTCAAGTCAAAGATCTGCGCCGTGTTCGGTGAGAGATCCTGCTATGTGCTCAATATCCGTCCCGAGGGCGGAGTTCAACTTGTTTGATGCAGGGGGAATAGATTAATGGAAAACTACAGCGAAGTCAGAGCCATTCTTGAGATGCTCTGCGGCGCAAAGGGCGTTTCGGGCGCTGAGGACGGTGCGGCGAATGCTGCGGCCGAGATGCTCGCCGAATATATGCCCGTTCACAGGAGCGCTCTCGGCAGCGTCTGCGGCTCTCTTGAGGGCAGCGGAGCTCATATCCTGCTCGACGCTCATATAGATCAGATAGGTCTTGTCGTGACGGCGATAGACGACGACGGCTTCCTCAAGGTAGCCAAATGCGGCGGCGCGGATATCCGTGTGCTTGCCGCGGCGGAGGTCACCGTCCACGGCAAAAAGGATATTCACGGCGTTATCACCTCGACCCCGCCTCACCTTGCATCGGCCTCCGACGAGGGCAAGGCAAAGGCGTTTGACGAGATAGCGATAGATATCGGCATGAAGAAGGAAGCGGCGCTCGAACTTGTTTCGCCCGGCGACAGAGTGACCTTTGACGGCAGATTTCTCTCAATGCTCGGCAGCAGGGTCAGCTCGCCGTCGATAGACGACAGAGCGGGCGTGGCGGCGATACTGCGTTGCCTTGAGCTGCTGCGGGGCAGGGAGCATTCCTGCCGCCTGAGCGTGCTTTTCTCCGTTCAGGAGGAGACGGGCGGCAGCGGCGCTCAGACCGGCGCTTTTGAGGCGGCCCCCGAGCAGGCTATTGCGACCGACGTCAGCTTCGGTTCGGCTCCCGACGTGAGCAGCGAGAAATACGCTTCTCTCGGTAAGGGCACAATGATAGGCTACGCTCCGTCGCTTGACCGTAAAATGAGTGTAAGACTTGCGGCTATAGCCAAGGAAAAGGGCATTGCCTCCCAGCCCGAGGTCATGGGCGGCAGGACGGGCACGAACTGCGACGAGATACAGATATCGGGCAGCGGCGTGCGTACCGCGCTGCTCTCCATCCCCATAAGAAATATGCACACCGCAGCGGAGCTGTGCGACCTCGCCGATATCGAAGCGACCGCAAGGCTCATGGCGGAATATATCGCCGAGGGAGGGAAAGCCGATGCTTGAGCTTATCAAAGAGCTTTGCGCCATCCCCGGGGTATCCGGGCGTGAGGACGCAGTCAGAGAATATATTATCGGCAAGATCGAGGGTCACGCCGAATATCATGTCGACGCCCTCGGCAACCTGATAGTCTTTAAGAAGGGCAAAAAGCCCGCAAATCATAAGGTGATGCTCGACGCTCACATGGATGAGGTCGGCTTCATCATCACCGGCATCACCCCCGAGGGATTCCTGCGCTTCACCAAGGTCGGCGGCATTGACACCCGCGTGGCTCTCGGCAGAGCGGTCAAGGTGGGCGAGCACGGTATAAGCGGCGTGCTGGGCGTTAAGCCGATACACCTGCTTGACAAAAAGGAAGAGGCCGATATGCCCAAGGACGACGATCTCTATATCGACATCGGCGCAGAGAGCAGGGAAGAGGCCGAGAAATATGTTTCGCTCGGCGACAGCGCTTGGTTCGACTCCGCCGAATTCGAGATGGGCGACGGCTTTATCAAGTCAAAGGCTCTCGACGACCGCGCTGGCTGCGCCGCTCTTATTGAGATGCTAAGAGGCGAGCTTGAATACGACGCATGGTTCTCGTTCAGCGTCCAGGAGGAAATAGGCCTCAGAGGCGCCGGAGTGGCGGCGTTCGGCATCGCTCCCGAGTATGCGATAGTTGTCGAGACCACTACCGCAGCCGATATTTCGGGCGTTAAGGGCGAAAAGAGAGTGTGCGTATGCGGCGAGGGCGGCGCTGTGTCGTTTATGGACAGATCCACCCTTTACAGCAGAGAGCTCTATAATAAGGCATTTGAGGTCGCCGACAAATACGGCATACCCTGCCAGACCAAGACCCTTGTGGCGGGCGGCAACGATGCCGGCGCTATCCACAAGAGCCGCGGCGGCGTTAAGGTGCTCACGGTCTCCGTGCCGTGCAGATATCTGCATTCGCCGAGCTGCGTTATCAAGTATTCCGACGCCGAAAACAGCCTGAAGCTGATAAAGGCGCTTGCGGCGGAGCTTGCGAAATGATAAAGCTCTGCGAAAATGCCGCCGAGCTTGAATTCCTGCCCGCAGACCCGTTTGCGGCGAGGATAACGGCGCTCTTTGACACCTACGGGGCGTGCTGCGGCTTCGCTCTGTTTTGGGTGCAGAGTGTGGACGGCGTTCCGAGTGCGGCCATGAGCCGTGTTGACGGCTGTATGACCCTATGCTGCCGTGAGAATGCCGATATTGACGAGATCGCCGAATTCATCGGCTTCTGCGGCTGCTCCGACCTGCTCTGCGAGCGCGAAATAATGGAGGCTCTCGGCATTGAGCCGCAGAGGTCGTCGCTTATAATGCGCTTTGAGGGGCTTTGTGAGCCTGCCCAAGCGCCGACGGGAGGAGGAATTCCCGATATGCGGTGCGTCCACGCCCTGCTGCTCGATTGCGGCTTTGAGGTGGGCGATTATAATTCCTTTGCCGCCGATGTCTGCGCCCGCCTTAATAAGGGCACGGCACGGCTCGTGACCGCCGAGGACGGCGGAGAGCTTTGCGCCTGCGCTTTTGCCCTGTTTATCGGGCATAACAGCACCCTGCTCGGTGCGGTCGCCACCGACCCGCGGGCAAGGGGCAGGGGATGCGCTTCACGGCTTGTTAAGGCGCTTGCGTCGGAGCAAAACGGAAGAGCGGCTTTCGTCTTTTGCCGCAGCGACGGCTTGGAGGAATTCTATAAGAAATGCGGGTTTTGCCGCATAGGCAAATGGGCTACAGCCTGCCTGCACGATTGAAGGGAGAAGGTATATGTCACCGCTGTGTTACATTCTTGCGGCGCTCACGATTGCTTTTGCCGTGAGCTGCGTTATGCTTCGCAGAAAGAATCGCTCGTTTGAGGGAATGCTTTGCAAATTCATGGCGAGCTTCGGATTTATCTCGATCGCCATCATAGGATATTGCACACGCCCGCACAATACATATTATTTCTGCATTGTCTGCTTTGCGCTGATGTTCGGCTTCTGCGGCGATGTGCTGCTCGGCATCAAGGAGGTCGCCCCGCAATTCAAGAGCCGCCTTGTAGTGCTCGGTATGGTCTATTTCCTCGTCGGCCACATATTCTATCTGTGTGCCTTTATCCACACCGCAGGCTTCAACATTATTCCGCTGCTTTTGGGCGTTGCCGGCGCAGTATTCGCCTTTGTGATGATAAAGGTAATCAAGATGAAAGCCGACGGCAAGATGAGGATCATTATGTCTGTTTATTACGGCGCTCTCATCTATCAGGCGGCGGCTGCGGGCTATCTTGCTATCACCAAGCCTGTCCCCGCGTTCATCGCCGCATTCATCGGCGCGATGCTCTTTGTGTTCAGCGACTCCTTCCTCTCCTTCCTCTACTTCACTCCCGTCAAGAGAAAGAATGTGTGGGTCACGCTCGAGCTCTCCACCTACTACCCGGCGCAGATACTTCTCGCCATGTCGGTGGCGTTGATGAGCAAATAATATAATGTATATATAATAAGACCGGGCAGTTTCTCAGTTGAAGCTGCCCGGTTATTTCTATGCTTATTTTCTTGATTTTGCCGCTTTCTTTTCGGCTATGCGGCGCTCCTTGTCGAGCTTTCTCTCAAGAGCTTCCTTCTCGGCCTGCGCTTTGGCTGCCGCGTCCTCGGTGGCGACTCTCTCTGTCGCAGCCTCGTAAAGCTCCTCAATCTCAACAAATCTGCCGTAGTTCTCGCTCTGCTTGATGAGCTTTTGAGCGTCGGCGTAGGGCTTGATGGCGTGGTTATACTTGGTGTTGTCTCTCGTAGCCTGCTTTATCTTGCCCTTGATGACGTAGCCCTCGTTGGTCAGTGCCTTTATCTCGTTCTTCATTGCTGCGATCTGAGCGCTGTCCTTGGAGGCTTTGGCGGCATCGAGTTTTGCATATGCCGCCTGCTTTGCTTCGTCGTTCTTATTCTCCTCCTCAAAGAGAGTCTCGAAGATATCGGCGTTAAACTCGGGCATAGTGCCGTTGTAGTGCTTGACGACCGTCTTCTTGCTCCTCAGAGACTGCTTTGCGAACTCGATGCAGTATTTGCGGATAGCTTTCTCGGTCTCGTTGCCTGCGGGCATAGCCTTTGCCTCGGCTACCATTGACTTGTCGGCCTCGAGAATGCCCTCAACGCCTGCCGCCACGGTCTTGCGGGCGTGGGCGAGTTTAAAGGTGAATTCCTCGCTTGAGAACTTATCGTACTCAGCCAGTACCATCTTGGCAATGGTGATGTTTTCGTTCGCTTCTCTTGCGGCTCTGCGCTCCTTGCGCTTGAGTGAGGAGTCAACGGCGACCGGCTCTTTGCCGCTGTCGGCCATTGCGGCGTGCAGCACGTCAACGCCCTCTATAAGCTCCCTGTCCTTGAGCGCGTCGTTGCCGAAGTCCTCAAACATGGCTCTTATCTTGAGTATGTTGACCATTGCTCTCTGCTTGGTCTCGGAGAGATCGTAGAAGAAGTAGGGGAGAACATTCAGCGTTGCGCCGATGACGGAGAGGAATATCAGCAGGTGGATGAGCGAATACAGCGTATCAGGTTGATACTTGAGGATATCATAGGCGTTGGCGTAGCCGTTATGCTCGTTGATGCCGAATCTGTCGAATATCAGCGGAATAACGGTGCTCGTAGCCATTGTGATGAAGCTGGTTATCAGGCTTATCGCGCTGAACATACCGTCGATCCTCTCGCCGGTCATATACTGCTGATAATCTCTGATATCGGCATTGATTGCGGGGGTAAGGATGTGGGCAAACGAGCCCATAAGGGCGTTCATCCACAGGCAGACAAGCACGAGCCATATCGACCTGATGCCGACGGACGGGAACATAAGAGCGATAAAGAGAATATTAAACAGATTAGTGACCACCAGCACTGCCTTCTTGCCCCAGCGGCGTATCGCAAACGGCGCCGCAAGCATACCCCAGAGCGAGGCGTTGCCGTAGATAATCGTTATCAGAGAATACTGGCCGTCCGTGCACAGCTTGCCGTAGTTGTAGAGCCAGCCGAGTATGTAGGACTGGGAATTCTCAAGGAAGCCTATCCAGCCCGCAAGGGAGATTATCCAGAAGTACTTGTTCTTTGCGACGGCCTTTATAGCCTCAAAGAAGCCGATCTGTATAACGTGGGTCTTGGCCTGGATTATCTTCTCCTTGGTGTTGGCAAATACCACGATGCTCAGCGCAATGCCGATGACCGATATGATGGGGAACATGACCTTGTAGATGCGGACATCATACATATCGCCCGTGTTCAGCAGCTTCGACATAAGGGGAAGCAGGGGGTTGAGCACGGTGGGGGCGAGCGAATAGGTTATCGACTTGACGGACGAAACGTCGGCTCTCTCCTGAGTGTTGGGTGAGAGCAGGAAAACAAGGTTCTCATACGCTTCGTAGAAGAAGTTGTAGACAAAGTTCAGAGCGAGGCTGTAGACGGTGGTGATGATATAAGCGGCGGCCTTCGACATGCTCTGATAGGGTGTGAAGAGCATTGCGAGCATGATAACGACCGAGGGGATGCCCATGCCGAGTATCCACGGCCTGTATTTGCCCGCTTTGAGCCGCATATTGTCTATCATATGCGCCCTCAGGGCGGTGAAAGGTATGCCCGCTATGGTGCAGATATAGTAGATGATGAGCAGGTATTTCGGCGGGATGCCGGTCAGATTCGTCATAACGACGTTCGTGCCGCTGATTATCATCGTATACGACATATAGATTATGCAGTATACGCCGATTCCGCCGAAGCTGTAAGCCGCTATCTCCTTGAAAGGCATATATCTGCCCTTGAGCGGCGTTCTCCAATAAACCTTAGCGTCGGAGAGCAGGTTTTTGGCCTTGTCGAGAAATTCCATGGTGATGTCCTTTCTTGTTAGGTTTTATTAAAAGTCTGCCGAACCGGTAGTTCTGGGGAACGGGAGCACGTCTCTGATGTTTGAGATGCCGGTGAGATACATCACAAGGCGCTCAAAGCCGAGGCCGTAGCCGCTGTGCTTGACACCGCCGTAACGGCGCAAGTCAAGATACCAGTCGTAGTCCTTGGGGTCAAGGCCGAGCTCGTTGATCCTCGCCTCAAGCACATCAAGGCGCTCCTCACGCTGGCTGCCGCCGATTATCTCGCCGATGCCCATTACAAGGCAGTCGCAGGCCGCGACGGTCTTACCGTCGTCGTTCAGGCGCATATAGAATGCCTTTATCTCCTTGGGATAGTCGGTGACGAATACGGGCTTTTTGAATATCTTCTCGGTCAGGAAGCGCTCATGCTCGGTCTGCAGGTCGCAGCCCCAGCTTACTTTGTATTCAAACTCGTCGTTGTGCTCCTCGAGTATTTTGACAGCGTCGGTGTAGGTGACTCTGCCGAAGTCGGAATTCGCAACGGCGGTAAGGCGCTCTATAAGCTCCTTGTCAACAAACTTGTTGAGGAACTCAAGCTCCTGCTTGCAGTGCTCAAGCACATAGCTGATAACATACTTGATCATTGCCTCGGCGACGTCCATGTTGTCGCTCAGCTCCGCAAAAGCCATTTCGGGCTCGATCATCCAGAATTCCGCCGCGTGGCGCTGAGTGTATGAGCGCTCGGCCCTGAAGGTGGGGCCGAAGGTATAGACCTTACCGAATGCAAGAGCCATCGTCTCCGCCTGTAGCTGACCCGAAACGGTCAGGTATGCGGGCTTCTGGAAGAAATCCTCGCTGTAGTCAACGCTGCCGTCCTCGTTCTTCGGCACGTTTGCAAGGTCAAAGGTGGTGACCTTGAACATCTCGCCCGCGCCCTCACAGTCGCTGCACGAAATCAGGGGAGTGTGAGCGTAGACAAAGCCGCGGTCAATGAAGAATTTGTGTATCGCATAGGCGGCCTCGGAGCGAATTCTGAAAACTGCGTTGAAGGTATTCGTCCTCGGTCTGAGGTGAGCGATGGTTCTGAGGTATTCAAGAGAATGTCTCTTCTTCTGGAGCGGGTAATCGGGGGTGGAGAAGCCCTCGACGGATATCTCGTCGGCATTTATCTCAAACGGCTGGTTGGCGTTCGGGGTGAGGATGAGCTTGCCCGTGACCTTGATCGCCGAGCCGACGTTGAGCTTCGCAATATCCTTGTAGTTTGCGAGCTTTGCGGCTTCAAAGACTATCTGCACGCCCTTGAAGCAGCTGCCGTCGTTGATCTCGATGAAGCCGATGGCTTTCGAGTCCCTGAGGGTCCTGACCCAGCCGCAGACGGTGACGCTCTGATCGGCGTAAGCGTCCGCGCCGTCAAACAGCTTTTTGATTTCGATTCTTTCCATAATTTATTACCTCCAATAATTGAAAACAAGTTTATACGGCGAGCCTTGCGATATTCTTATCGACTGTTGCGCTGCCGATGCCGGCGACATTTTCCAGCTCCCGCACGGAGCGGAATCGCCCGTTTTTGCTGCGATATTCAATAATGGCTTTCGCTCTCTCTTCACCGATACCGTCAAGGGTCATCAGCTCGTCAAGCCCCGCCGTGTTGATATTCACCGTGCCCGTCTCCGTTTTTGGCGCAGCCGTCGCCGCTTTTTCGGTCGCGGGGGCAAGAGTCGCCTCGAGCGGCGCATATTTCGGCGAATCGAGCACGCCGTAGAGCATTAATACGGCGGAAATGACAAGGGCGGCAAAGATGAGCAGCAGCTCGTGCTTTTTCTCACTCACGGCTTAGAAATTCGAGCCGTTCCAGCCCCAGTGCTCGGCTTCTTCATATTTGATATAGATGTTTGAGCTGTCAATGCCGAGAGTTTCGCTGATTATCTCGGAAATTGCGGCGGTGAGGCGGTCATATGCCGCGTCGGACGCGCCGCCGAAGAGACTGACCTCAACATAGGCGTAGTCGGCGGAATTATCGCCCTTGAAGTACATGGACATATTGTCCTCAAACGCGAGCATGAGCCATGCTTCGCTCTTGCCGGGGATAAGCGCGATCGCGTTGCCGAGCTTTGACTTGAGGATGTCCCTCTGACCCGGATTTATGCTTTTGCTGACGGTTGTTCTGATGTAAGGCATTATTTTTCCTCCTTGCGGTTAATTGACTCTTAAGAAGCTGCGGGCGTCCACTACCACGCCTCTGGTGGAGTAGCTCTCGTCCGTGTAATTGACATATATCATAGCGCCCGTGTCGTATTCGGTGCAGAATACGCCGTCTGCGACCTCGTAATGGTCGGTCATCCTTGCGTCACGCAGGTCATTGAGCGCTTCGTTTGCTTTTGAATAGAATTCGGCAGCCTCGTTTATCGTGTTGTCATAGTAGAATTTATCATCGCCGTTCTTATTCAGCGGCTCATAGTTCCACTCGAAATGGGGGCAGGCGCCGTATTCAACGCTTCTGAGCAGCGTTTCTTCAAGATTTGTCTCGGTGTTGATCGGCTCGCCCGCATAATCGACTATGCCGTGGAGCACCAGCGGCACAAACGGGACGGAGACATAGGCTCCGCTGCCCGCGACCGAGGGGGTAAGGGGCATATCAACGATAACGTCGATATTTTTAAGCATATAGAAGTTGCCGTTGACCGTCATTGAGGAGTTGCCCGTTGACAGCGGGGATATGGCGGAGCTTATCGCGTTCGCTGCGTCCGCCCGCAGCAGGCCGCCGTCCGAGAAGTCGGAGTAGAGCAGCTTGCCCGCGTCGTTGAAGCAGAAGCCTGTGAAGCTGTTGTATCTCGTGTCGGTCAGCACGGAGGATACGGTCTTGGCGAGCTTGCCGACCTTGGCGAGCGTGCGCTCGGCGGAGGTTTTGCCCGTCGCCTCGGCGAGGACGTTGTCGGGGGTCACGGTGCTGCCGTCCTTTTTGATATTGACCGAGCCGCCGCCCGAGAAGCCGGTTGAGGAGCTGAGAATGTCAATATCGAGGAACAGCGACATCTTTTGAGATGAAATATACTGGTACAGCTCGTCGAGCTTATCTGAGCCGCCCAAACGCCTGAGCAGCGAGGAATGGGTGATATCCTCGGAATCCGTGCCGCCGCTGAATATGCCCGTGTAGCGCACAAAGACATTGTTGATGCCCTTGTTTTTCATCCTGACAAGCATATCCTGCGCCTGCTCAAAGGTGGTGAGGGCGGAGAGGCGGCTGAACGGGCCGAAGGAGCGGCGAACAGCGCCGGTAAGAGTTAAACAAAACGGCAGATAATCGCCGACCTGAACCGTCTTGGTCGAGAGCACCGAATTTCTGATGAGCTGCTCTCTGCAAGCGGAGGCAAGGCCCGCGTATGTGGCGTTCTGACCCGTTAAGAAGCGGTAGCAGAGCGAAAGCTCATCTACGCTTGCGGTGTTTGAGATATAAAGGGTCTCGTCCTCATATTTGACGGGAGTTATATCGAAGCTCGGGTAGACCCTGTTGTATTCGCTTATGTTGGTCGCCTTGTCGGCATGGACGGTCGCCACGGCGTCGCCCTTTTGAATGAGCGAAACGAACGCCGAGCCGCCGTGCTTGATGCCGAAAGCGGGAATTATCGCGGGTGTCGCTTCGTCGCTGCCGCAAAGCGAGGGGTCGCTGCCGTAAACGTCGAATGAAAGCGACTCGAACGATTCATCATATATCGAGGTGCGGATTATTGCTCCGCTGCCGTCGGGCACGAGCAGATAATCGTCCTCCTGCGTGTCGTTGTATGCGCCGAAGTAGTTCAGCAGCTCCATGCTCTCGATGCAGGCGTCGGGGTTGCCTGTTATATTCTTGTATGTGCAGCCGACTATCATGCTGCCGTCCTCAAGCGTGACGGTCATTTTGAGCGAGAAGCCGATATCGGTTTTGTCGTATTTCTGCTTTGCCGCCGTCTTTTCGTCGGGGAAGATGTCATATGTGAATACCGCGCCGTTGTCGGTCAGAGTGTATGAAGCCTTGCCGTAGGCGAGGGAATTATCCTGAGTATTCAGCTCATATGAATCCGTGCCGCCCGTGACCTTTATCGAAGCCATGCTCGCCTTGCTCAGCAGCTCCTCGCCGGAGTAGATATTCTCGAGCAGCGGCAGCACGCTCCAATACTGCTTCTTGGTCGTCTCATAGATGCAGAAGGTCTTGGTGGAGTCGTCGATATACATCTCGATAAGCCCCGATGAAGCCGCCTTCGCCGTGAATGACGTGCGCTTCTCGGAGTAGTGCAGAGCCGAGGGATCCTTTGACTCTGCGGATATCGTGTTTCTGCTTGCGACGGATTTCACCGTGCGAACGCCGACCTCGCCGCTGTGTGAGCAGGAGCAGAGCAGGCAGAGCGCAAGCGCCGAGGCGGCAATGCGCGCAAATATGGATTTCTTATTTTTCAGCATAATAACTTGAGTCCTTTGGAACTTCGAGCGTGAATACAACGCCGTTTTCTACGTTTTTCACGCCGTATTTGCAGTTGTGGTTGACCATGATGCTTTTGACTATCGAAAGCCCGAGGCCGAAGCGGTTCTCGCTCCTGCCGTGAGCCTTATCGGCTCTGTAGAAGCTGTCCCACAGCTCGGGCAGGTCGGCGTCGGCGATATTTTCGCCTGTGTTGAATACGCTTATCTCGACGCATTCGCCCCTGTCGGTGCAGTTAAGCTCTATCCGCTTCTCGCCGGAGCAGTGCGAAACCGCGTTGGTGACGTAGTTGCGGACTGCTATCTCTATCTTCTCCTCCTGAGCGTAGCACATGAGCGGGGAGGGGACGTTGTTGACAACGGTTATCCCATTCTGCTCAAATTGCAGCGAGAGATGTGAGAGCACAGAGGCTATCTTTTGACCGAGGTCGAATTCAACGGGGTTAAACGGCTGCGACTTGCTCTCGAGCTTTGAAAGCTCAAGCAGCTCGACTACCAGCGAATTCATCTTTTGGCTCTCGTCGTTGATTATCTGGCAGTATTCTCTGATGACCTCGGGGTCGTCGCTTATCCCCTCGCAAAGTCCCTCGGCGTAGCCGGAGATTATCGCGATGGGAGTCTTCAGCTCGTGAGAAACATTGCTGATGAAGGATTTGCGGGCGTTGTCAAGGGCGTGCCTGCGCTCGATATCCTTCTCAAGCTGCTCGTTTTTATCCTTGAGGTCGATAAGCGTTGCGTCAAGCGCCGTCGACAGGGTGTTGATGCTCCTGCCGAGCTCGCCTATCTCATCCTTGCCGTAGTCGCCGCATTTGCGCTCAAAATTCAGCGCCGCCATGTCCTTGGTTATGTCGTTCATCTCGACGAGCGGGTCGGTGAACCGCGTGACGATTATGAATATTATCACCGAGACGGCAAGCACGAGCGCAAAGGTCATCCCGAGATAGACGTTGACCGCCGAGGAGACTATGCTCTCGATATCGGCGACGGGGTAGTATATGTGCAGCAGCTCGCCTGTGTCAAGCACGCTGCTGTAGACGAAATAAGCGGCGTTTGTGGCGGGCTTTGACTTTATCTCAAAATTGTCGTATTTCCTGAATGAATATTTTGATTTGGCGTTCACCATGCTCGGATAATCCCCGGTCGAGCGTGTGGAGGAGGGAAAGTGGCTGCTGCTCTCGGGCGAGCTGCCGTTATCCGACACATAGGTCAGTATCCCGTCGGCGTCGGTCATCTCGAAAGACACGTTGTTGTTTATCGCTATCGAGTAAAGGTCAAAATAATAAGTGACCGAGCCTGGGAAGCATGAATTTATCCTCTCGCCCACGGAGCTTAACTGGCGATAGGTCATTGAAGCGAAAACTCTGAAAAGCAGAGGAGAGCTGAACACCGTCACGAGCGCCATGAAGAGTATCATGACCGCGAGTATGGCGGCGAAGAGCTTTATCCTTATCCTGTGAAACTTTGTTCCCGATGATTTTTTCATAAATCTTACTCTTCAATCTTGTATCCGGCGCCGTAGACGGTCTTTAAGTGGGCGTCGCCCCATGCGCCGAGCTTTGTCCTGAGCCTTGCCACGTGGGAGTCCACCGTCCTGTGGTCGCCGTCGAAGTCGATGCCCCAGATATCGTCAAGCAGTTGATCTCTCGAATAAATGCGGTTGATATTGGAGGCGAGCTTCACGAGAATGTTGTATTCCTTTATCGTCAGGTCGAGCGAAGCGCCGCCGAGGGTGACGGTGTGGGCGGGCAGGTCGATCGTCAGGCCGTCCAGCCTGATGATATCGCCGCTCTCCGCTTTTTTGCCCTCCGAGCGCTTGAGCAGAGCCTGCACACGCTTAACGAGCACGACGGGGCTGAACGGCTTCGTAACAAAGTCGTCCGCACCTGATTCAAACGACATCAGCTCGTCGAATTCCTGGCTCCTTGCGGTGAGCATGAGAATAGGCACGTCGGCGGATTCCCTTATACGCTTGCAGACCTCCCAGCCGTCCGCGCCGGGCATCATGATATCGCATATCACGAGGTCAATGTCGCCGCATTCAAGGAATTTCTCTATGGCTTCGTTACCGTCGGCGGCCTCGACAGTCTCAAATCCCGCGTTTTTGAGGAAATCGCATACAAGCCTGCGGATCCTCGCCTCATCGTCGGCTATAAGAATTTTTTTCATGCTTATCAACCCACTGTTTAAATATTAAATATAGCTAACAAAAATTATACCATACCTTATATTATTAAATCAAGAGCAAAACGGAGAATTGAAGCGGCGGCGGGAGCAATTATTTGCCGAATTTCATAAAAAATTCCCACGCAGGCCGAAATTGTCGGTCAAATATTCAGAAAATATATTTTTTTAGTCAAAACTATTGTTTTAGTAACACAATTTAGTTATAATTAATCTCATATAAACTTGAGGCCGTTATGGCCGTCCGAAAGGTGTGGTTAAAATGCTCGGCAAATATGTCAGAGTAAGGGTCACAAACCCTATCCGCTCCGTAAACAGACAGTTCGGATTCATTTATCAGCTTAATTTCGGCGTTATCGAAGGCAAAAAGAGATATGACAGCGCCTCCTCCGGGGCATATATCATGGGCATCACCCACCCGGTGAGGACTTTTGACGGCAGAGTTATCGCCGCCATCAGGCGCAGCGACGGCAGCCCGACGGTCTATGTCGTCGCCCCCAAAAGCATGAGATTCATCTCCTATCAGATCGAGGACGCCGTGGCCTTTGCCGAAAAGGGCAGGGACTATAAGCTCGAGTGTCTCTACGAGCGTTCATGCGGTGCGGTGGTTTATCGCAGGATCAATGACGAGATAAGATATCTGCTTATCAAAAACAGGCGCAGCACCCATTGGGGCTTCCCCAAGGGTCATGTTGAGAAGGGCGAGACCTTTGAGCAGACTGCGATGCGCGAGGTGCTCGAGGAGACGGGCATCCACATCCAAATTCTGCCGCAGTTCGCCTCCAAATCGGAGTATACGATACAGGGCAAGGTCGAAAAGACCGTTACTATATACCTCGCCAAGACCCGCGACACACAGACTACGATACAGCGCGAGGAAATAGAGGACTATATCTGGCTGAATTTTGATAAAGCCATGGACACGCTCCGTTTCATAAATGACCGCAACATTCTCCAGAGTGCTCACGATTTCCTCGTTAAACAGCATATATGCTAAACTGACGCTGAAGATCCCGGCGGAGATTGATCGGCGGTTACATAAGGAGTGATTTCAAATGACCGAAGCATTGGTCGACAGGATCGTTGACGTCTTTCAGGGCAATGTGCCTAAGGAGCTGATCATCTTCCTGGTTTCCATGCTGCCCGTGCTTGAGCTGAGAGGCGGCATGATAGCCGCAAAGCTGCTCGGAGTTCCGCTGCTTAAAGCGTTTGTGATATGCTATATTGGCAATATCCTGCCGATACCGTTTATCCTGCTCTTTATCCGTAAGATCTTCCAATTCCTCAAGCGTTTCAGCGGCACAAGGAAGATAGTTGAGAAGCTCGAGGTGCGTTCGATGCGCCAAAGCGAAAAAGTCAAGCGCTGGCGCAATTGGGGCCTGCTGCTCTTTGTGACAGTGCCGCTGCCGGGCACCGGCGGCTGGACGGGCGCGCTCATAGCCGCGCTGCTCGATATCCGAATCAAGACCTCGCTGCCCATCATCGCTCTCGGCGTGCTGATAGCGAACCTCATAATGACCGCATTTTCGTATGGCCTGCTCGGCATATTCGTCAAGTGACAAACGAAAATTTAAGGCGTCAAACCCGATAGAGTAATAGTATCATGCAACGTCCGAAAGCTCCCTCTCGCAGGGAGCTTTTGCTTTTGTGTCACGGCTTTTGTTTCAACTGTCGGTTTCCTCTTGACAGAGTATTGATGCGCTGAACGCCAATATTCCGCACCTAAATGACTCCGTCGATTGTTTGTAAGCTCCATAAGCTGCGCGCAAAAAGGTTCCCTTGTGTAAAGGGAGGCGTGGGCAAGTGCAAATTTTCAGCGACAATGTAGGGGACGGCGTCCTCGACGTCCCGAGAGCTACACTACGATGTAGGTTTTACAACGGTAGGGGCGAACTGCGTTCGCCCGCAGAAATTTGCACAATGCTGCAACATTAAACTGTTGCTAACCATTTAGGCTCCCTCTTGAGGGAGCTGTCCGTAGGGCTGAGGGAGTTTTTGCTGAGATTCAACCGAGAACCCCTCCGCCACGGCAGGCAACTGCAATTTTTCGGCACACATCGTAGGGGACGGCGTCCTCGACGTCCCGAGAGCTACACTACGATGTAGGTTTTACA
>OIWT01000157.1_pt1 | contig 97506 bp, 83 predicted proteins | sample 1587701 | NCBI WGS metagenome assembly OIWT01 (sample SAMEA3888904, study PRJEB22519) | human gut metagenome | biome: human gut; feature: human-associated habitat; material: faeces | place: Denmark | collected 2009
AGGCTAGCCGGGCGCCGACACTAGGCTAGCCAAGCTTTCCCTTAACACCTAGCGTGGATTTTGTCTTCTCCTTGATTTTTAGTGAGTTGTTTTTTGGAAAAATGTTCTCTTTCTGCCGGTGGTATGGCCTGTGGCAGGGATGCAAAATACCTAGAAATGGCGATTGCCGTGTTGTTTTTGTTTATCTACTTTTGTCCCGTTAAAAAGAAAGACAGATATGCCGATACATAAAACTTTGCTCTTATTCATTTCTTTTTTTGTTCCGTTTTGGACGATGGCCCAGCCGGTGCGGCAGCCGGAAACGTTGTTGCGCATCGTGGTTACCGAGACGGACAAAGGTGAGCCGCTGGCCTATGCCGTGTGTTCGCTGATTTCTGAGCAGGGGCAGACGCATACGGCCACAGCCGGGGACGAAGGCATGTGTGTCTTTCACAATCTACCCCGCGGAGTCTACCGGTTGCAGGTGTTTTACATGGGGCAAACCTTCCGCCAGCCTGCCCTCACCGTCGGCGACACGCGGGAACGTACCGTGCGTGTGCGGGTGAACTACAATCCTATCCATATCGGGGAGGTGGTGGTCACGGCTTCAGAGTCGAAAGCCCTCTCCACAGCCTCCCGCATCGGGCGCGATGCCATCCGTCATATCCAGCCTTCGAGCATTGCCGACCTGCTGGAGCTGCTTCCCGGCGGGCGTTCTTCCGACCCCGATTTTGCTTCGCCGCAGACCATCCGTCTGCGTGAGGCTTCTCCGGCAGGTAGCAACTACAACACTTCGTCGCTGGGGACACAGTTTCTCATCGACGGCGTGCCCATGAGCAACGATGCCAACCTGCAATCCACGCCCACATATAGCAATTATGGCAGCACGTTTGTCAATAGCGGCGTCGACATGCGTTCCGTCTCGACGGATGACATCGAGTCGGTCGAAGTCGTGCGTGGCATACCTTCCGTCGAGTATGGCGACCTGACGAGCGGCATGGTGAAAGTCAGCCGCCGGCAGGGTGGAAATGACCTGAGCGCGCGTTTCAAAGCCGACATGTCGAGCAAGCTCTTTTATGTCGGCAAGGGATTTGAGCGTGGAGAGGCCGACCGTTTCACGGCCAATGTCAGCCTGAACTATCTCGATGCCAAGTCAGACCCGCGCAACACCCGACAGAACTACAATCGACTGACCGGCAGCCTGCGCCTGAAGCAGTCGTGGGAAGGGCACGGCCGCTATCGCTATGCTTTAGGCGGCAGCCTGGACTATACAGGTTCGTTCGACAACGAGAAATCGGACGAAAACCTGGATAATGGCAACGTCCCCCTCGAACGCTATAAATCGAGTTATAACCGCATGGCCTTGTCGACCAACTTCCGTCTGGCGGCCAAGGAGGCCGGTTTCTTCCGTTCGTTGGACGCCACTCTGTCGGCCACGCTTGAGAATGACATTATTGACCGTTGGAAATACGTTGCCTTGACAGGCGAGGTGCCTCTTTCGACCAATCTTGAGGAAGGAGAGCATGATGTCACCATCGTTCCCTCACGCTATGAAGCTACGCTGCGTGTGGAAGGACGTCCGTTTTACGGTTATGCCAAGACCGTGGCTTCCTTTGAGCTGGAACGGGGCGCGGCTGTCTATGCGTTCAAGGCCGGTGCAGACTGGTCGATGAGCAAGAACTACGGTGACGGGACCGTGTTCGACCCGACTCATCCTTTCACGGTCGACATGAACATGCGTCCGCGCATGTTCAAGGATATTCCGGGTGAGCACCAGGCGGCTCTTTTCCTGGAGAACAATACTACGCTGTCGCTCGGTGCTTTTCGTTTGAACTGGATGGCCGGGCTTCGTGCCCAGACGATGATGGGGATGGGCAACCGTTATGACTTGCAGGGCAAGGTCTATGTCGACCCCCGTCTCAATGTGCGTCTCACGCTGCCGTCGCTGACCGTGGGCGGTGATGAAATGCGGCTGGCTGTGGCCGGTGGTACGGGATGGCACACGAAGATGCCCACGATGGACCAGCTGTTTCCCGACCCGGTGTACTACGACATCACGCAGCTCAATTATTGGACGACGGACACCTCAAAGCGCCGCATCAATGTCCGGGTCTTCAAGTTCGACACGACAAACTACTCCCTTCGGGCAGCCCGAAACTTCAAGTGGGAAGTCCGCGGCGATGTGGACTGGAAAGGCTATTCCCTTTCTGTGACTTATTTCCACGAAGATATGAAATCAGGTTTCCGATCCTCGTCAGAGCCTGTGACCATGATTTACAAGGACTATGACGAATCCGCCATCGACGGTTCGACACTGACCGGTCCCCCGTCGCTCGAGTCCATACCCTACGAGACCGACACCCTGCTGACCACACTCTCGCGCACGACCAACGGTAGCCGCACCCTGAAGCGGGGCGTAGAGTTCACACTGACCACCCCGCGCATCCGTCCGCTGAAGACGAAGTTCACAGTCACGGGAGCTTGGTTCAAGACAGTGTATGACAATAGTCTGCCCGAGTACTATCGTCCCACGATGGTGGTGGCCGGTGAATCCTATCCCTACATCGGATACTATGAGGATGAGGACGGTTATGTCCGTGAGATGTTCAATACAAACTTCACGGCAGACACCCAAGTGCCCAGCCTGGGGCTTATCTTCTCTACGTCCTTCCAGTGCCTGTGGTTTACGGGTAGCCGCACCGAGTGGCGCAATCCTTATCCCATCGAGTACATAGACAAGTCCGGTGTACGCCATCCCTTCACTGAAGAGTCTGCCGCAAACGGCATCCTCTCGGCTTTGGTGCGTGATTTTAATACGACGGTCTATGACTATAACCGTGTCCCCTTCAGCATGAACATTAACTTGAAGGTGACCAAGACGCTCTATCGCGACAAGATAGCTTTGGCTGTCTTTGCCAACAAGATATTGGACTATACCTCGTCTTACCGCACGCGCTACGGTTCGCTGGTGCGCCGTGACGTAAGCCCTTATTTCGGTATGGAACTGAACTTTAAACTCTGACTTGACATGAAACTACGAACACTGACTTTTTTATTGCCGCTCCTTCTGCTGGGTCAAGTATGTGCCTCTTGCGAGGACAATGCAGACCAGCTGCTCTTCTGTGATGTCACTCTGATGCCTGCGTTGCCCGACGGGCGTACCATTGTCCGCATGGAGGTCGACACCACACTGGCCAGTACTTATTTGCGCAATGTAAATAACCGCCAGAACTATGAATTTCCTATCTTTGTGAACAATCGCGGGACAGTCCGTGTGCAGAAGGGGGTCTATCTCATCTCTTTTGATGCCGAGGCCTCTTTTTCTGACGGTACGTCGGCCCGAGTGCGTTGTTTCGAGTATTCCAATGCCGAGCGGGCCGTCAGCTTGTTGGGTGACACAGAAGCTGTGGTGTTGAATTTGACTTTGATTAAGTAAGCCTTATGGTTCGAATCGTTGTGATATGTTGTTCTATCCTGTTGGTGGCGGTTCTTCCGCTGTGTGCCCGTGACGAAGAGCCTGTGGTGGATGTTAACCGTCGTACTTCGGAGCAGTTGTCGGCAGTTGGTTCGGTCGGTAGTTTTGTCTTCGACCGTTCTGCCGCGGCTTCTTTTTTCCGCCATGCGGCCTCTTACACGGAGTTGTGGGGACAGATGGACTGGCGGCGTGAGGATGAAGCCTTCGAACCAGCCTTGGGTGATGGGCTTTTGCTGGGTGCCTTTCATGTGGCCTCTTATTTACGGCTTGACCCCCGCTCCGTTGCCTATGCCGGAGCTGATTATGAGAATGGGCAGAAACGCAATGTCTGTTGGAACTCCACGTCGGACTATGAGTTGCTGCGTCCTTATGTGCTGGCTGACTCTGTCGGAGGTGATTTGCAGCACGAGCAATATCGCTTCTATGGCGGTTATGCCCGGGTGGACGGACGTTTCAACTATGGCCTTACGGCTTCCTACCGTGCCCAGCATGAATACCGTCAAGTGGACCCTCGCCCGCGCGACATCACGGCTGACCTTTCTGCCGATTTGTCTCTCGGCTATCTTTGGGGACATTATGCTGTCGGGCTGGCCGGAGGGCTACGTATCTACAAACAGCAACAGAGCGTGGCCTTCTATGACCAGAACGGAGCCAACACTTCAGAGCTTCATTTCACCGGACTGGGTACGTTCTACCAGCGTTACTCCGGCACGACGTACACCTCGGTGCAGTACCGCGGGACGGGTTGGCACGCGTCGTTGACTCTTGTGCCCCGGGAGCGCGACGGGTGGTATGCCTTGGCGGACTATGAACGTCTGGTCGTGGACCGTAATCTGACCGGCGTCAACAATGTGACCCTGACAACGCTGAATGTGCATACCCTGACTGCCGGCCTGGCTTACCGGCGCACAAACGAACGTATGGATTGGGCCGTGAAGGCCACAGGTACTTATGTCTTGCGCCGGGGGCAGGAAAACATCTTGGGCAGCGGAAGCAACAGCGACCATCTTCCCTTGGGCAGCCAGACGCTCTACGACGACCATTGCCTGAATGCTCGTCTGGAGGGCATCGTGGAGTGGAAGCGTCCCTCCGGCGTGTGGACACTCAGTCCTTCTGCCGGTTACTACTGGGACAGTGAGGAGTATGAGTATCCACACCGGAAGAAGGAAATCGCCCGGATGGATGCAGGGACGACGCTGGCCTTCACCCGCCTGCATAAAGCCTGGCTGTGGAAAGCCCAGGCCGGAGGCTATTACACCGCGCATGTGGACGGTCAGTTTGACATCCCCGACGACACGGATTTGCGTATATACAACTATTTAAGCACTTCCTACCTGCGTCAGTCGGATGATTGGGCCACGATGCAGGCTATGCTGCGTGTGCAGCGCAGGCTTGCCCCCGGTACGGCTGTTTTCGTGTCGGCCGCTTATGTGAAACGTTTCTATGGAGAAAAGTTGCAGGATGACAACGTGCAACTGAGTGTCGGACTTTGCTTTTAATATTACATAAATACATAAACTCAAAACATTATGAACAGACTGAAGAATGTATGGCTGCTGCTTGTCCTTCTGGTGGGCTTTGCAGCTTGTAGTGATGATCAAAATGACGCACAGGTCGTGTTGTCGACTCAAGAGGTTGATTTGGCTGTGGATGGCGGGACTGCGACTTTCACGGTGCAGACCCTGGGTGACTGGACCATCGAGACCGACGGTCAGACCTGGTACACGGTGTCGCCCATGCAGGGAAGCGGGGCTGCAGAAGTCACCGTGACGGCTGAGGCTTCCACGGAAGTGGCTTCGCGCAGCGCGAACCTCATCGTGCGTTGCGGCAGTTCGTCAGCCACGCTTGTCTTGACCCAAATCGGAACTTCCAATCCGGCAGACCCGTCCAATCAGGAAATCAGTATCCGTGCCAAGGGTGGGGACAAGGAAATCGTGCTTCCCTCCAACGACGGTTACAGTGTGGTGATTCCCAGCGACGCCTCTTGGCTCACGGTGAAAGAGGAGAAGACCGGAAGCGTGGTGCTGACAGCCGCTGCTTATGACAGTGCCAGCGAAAACCGCACGGCGGAAGTGACTGTGAACAACACCGACGGCTCCCGCCTGGCTACGCTGACCGTGACACAGAGCTGGCGCAATGTCGAGCCGGGAGAACTGCTTATCCAAGAGATATTCCTCACCAGCAACCTGATTGCCGAGACGGGGAAAACGGATTCGCGCAACATGGAGCAATATTTCATACTCACCAACAACACGGACGAGGAACTGGAGATTGGCGGAGTGGCCATCTGCGAATCGGCCATCACGTCCCAAAGCTCTACGCAGAGCAACTTTGCCTGGGACCCTGATCGTCGCGACGACGTGGCTGCCATCCAGTCTATGTATGTGATACCGAAAGACCAGGGCAAGCATACGCTGGCCGCACATGAGTCCGTGCTCATCGTAAACAATGCCCAGAATTACAAAGAGAGCAATACTTCTTCCTTTGACCTTTCGGGAGCAGACTTCGAGTGGTTCAACGAGACGACCAACACTTCATTTATGGACGTGGACAATCCGGACGTACCGAATCTGGATGTCTGGATTTCGAACACACTCACCATCTACGTGCTGAATGTTCAGATGAACCGTGGCTACCTCATAGCTTCTCTCCCTTCCAACCTGACTGCTACCGATTTTGTGGATGCCAGTGACTACGTGTGGAGCGGGACACGCTCCTGGACGGTGACTTCTTCGGGAGGCGACTTCTCGATTGCGTTCAATTACCAGTATGTACCCAATGACTGGGTGCTGGATGCTGTGGTCGTGGCCACGCAGGAAAGCGGTGTGGATAGCAATCCCTTCAGCTTGTCGCTTGACGCCGGTTTCACCTATTGCGCTACCAGCAGCAGTGATGAGACTCGTTACGGCAAGAGCATGATTCGCAAGAAGAATGACGACGGTACGCTCGTGGATTCCAACAACTCCACCAATGACTTCGAGCCGGCCGCGACGGCTTCTCTGGCACAATAACTGCATACCCTGAGTCCATAATTCTCACGCGCGGATGCCCCGGATTGGAAAAAGCCGGGTGCATCCGCGCTTTCTGTATGCCAAATATGTCTACTTTTGCACATCCAAATCTCTTTTTTATGGAAAACGATGTACGAACCAATTCTTTTCGGGCCTGGATGCTGGCTGCACGTCCGAAGACGCTGACCGCGGCTGCCGTGCCTGTCATGGCCGGTTCGGCCTTGGCTGTGGCCGACCTTGGGACAGGCTTCCGTGCATGGCCTTGTGTGCTCTGCTTCCTTTTTGCCTTCATCATGCAGATAGACGCCAACTTCATCAATGACTATTTCGACTTCCGTAAGGGGAGCGACCGCACCGACAGGCTTGGTCCTGAACGCGCCTGTGCCCAGGGCTGGATTACGCCCCGCGCCATGCTGCGCGGCATAGGTGTCACGACGGTGTTGGCTTGTCTGGCCGGGTTGCCTCTGTTGTGGTATGCCAGTTGGGAGCTTGTCGTGGTGGGAGCGGTGTGTGTCGTGTTCGCCTTTCTCTACACGTTGGGACTTTCCTATCGTGGGTGGGGCGACGTGCTGGTGTTGGTGTTTTTCGGACTCGTGCCCGTTGGCTTCACCTACTACATACAGACGGGTGTCTGGACATGGGCCGCGCTCGTCTGTGCCTTGGCCTGCGGGCTGGTCATCGACACGCTGCTCATGGTCAACAACTATCGTGACCGCGACCAGGACCGCATCAGCGGGAAGCGCACGGTCGTCGTGCGCTGGGGAGCCCGTGCCGGGCGTGCGGCCTATTTGTGGCTGGGCTTTTTGCCCTGTCTGGGCTGTCTGTCGCTTGTGGCCGGAGGCTATCTGTGGGCGGCCATCCTGCCGCAATTCTATCTCATCCCTCATATCCGCTCCTGGCAACTGATGGGTAGCATCGGGCAGGGACGTGCGCTCAACCGCGTATTGGGATTGACCGCACGCAACATTTTCCTCTTCGGTCTCCTGCTCAGTGCAGGCTTGCTGCTGTGTGGAAGCCGGTAGCTTATGGCTTGAGGGATGGCCGAGCTGATAGGTCGGGACGCATGGCCCGTGTGCCCGATGGGTAAGCAGTGGAATTCAATGTGTTATCATTCAGACGTACAGACTGCGCATCCCTGTTTCGTGTTTTTCCTTTTGACTTTTCGTTACAAGTATTCGTAGGGCTTGTCTTGTTAATGATTTTCCAATCAGGATGCTTGCCGCTCCTTCTGTCCGAAGGTGGGGAGGGACAAGTATGTCTCTGTCGGCGGCAAGCAGGGCTATTGGCGGAAGAGTCATTTCTTAAATGATTGAAATAGAGAGTAAAATGCCTTCCCTTTCTTTCCTCTCTATTCGGCCCGGGAGCGGAAAGAACTCCGCCCGTGCACGGACTCCTTTCCGTGGTCGGGCCGAATAGACTCCGCTCCCGGGCCGTGTCTATGGGATGTCTGAGTAGACTTCTCCGGGTCGTCAGTCCGGCAGGAAAGGACGTGGCTGAGGCTTGGTCCGGCGAGACTTTTTGTTGACAATATTCACAATTTCTCTTCCCTTCAGGGCGTATGGCCGGTCAGACGGACCGCTGCCCGCGATGCCGTCCGGGGCATTTCCGGGCAGGCTGCCATGCACGGAAATGCCTGTCTGTTATGACTTTTTAAAGAAAGTTTTGCCGCCTATCCTATAAGAGGTATGGATAAAAACCACTATTTTTGCAGCCTGATAATATTATCAAGATGAAATTTATGGAGCTTGACATTCTCACGGCAATATCGCCGATTGATGGACGTTACAGAAGCAAAGCGGGAGCTTTGGCTTCTTACTTTTCTGAATATGCACTTATCAAATATCGTGTGCAGGTTGAAATCGAATATTTCATAACGTTGTGTGAACTTCCTCTTCCGCAGTTGGCAGGCGTGGACCACGGTTTGTTTGAAGCTTTCCGTGCCATATATCGCGATTTTTCAGAAGCTGACGCTGCCCGCGTGAAGGAAATCGAGAGCGTGACAAACCACGATGTGAAAGCCGTGGAATATTTTATAAAAGAGCAATTTGACCGCATTGGCGGTCTGGAGGCTTACAAGGAATTCATCCACTTCGGACTGACGTCGCAGGACATTAACAACACGTCCGTGCCCCTGTCTGTCAAGGATGCGCTCAACGAGGTCTATTATCCGCAACTTGAAGAACTCATAGCCCAACTGAAGATTTATGCTGACGAGTGGGCCGCTATCCCGATGTTGGCCAAGACACATGGCCAACCGGCATCCCCGACCCGTCTGGGCAAGGAGATTATGGTGTTCGTCTATCGCCTCGAACGTCAGTTGGCCGTGCTGAAGGCATCGCCCATTACGGCGAAGTTTGGTGGGGCTACCGGCAATTTCAATGCTCACCATGTGGCCTATCCGGCCTACGACTGGAAGGCGTTCGGCAACAAGTTTGTCGCCGAGAAGCTGGGATTGGAGCGCGAGCAATACACGACGCAAATCTCGAACTACGACAATCTGGGCGCCATCTTCGATGCCATGAAGCGCATCAATACGATTATGATTGACATGAACCGCGACTTCTGGCAGTACATCTCGATGGAATACTTCAAACAGAAGATTAAAGCCGGCGAGGTGGGTTCGAGCGCGATGCCGCACAAGGTGAACCCCATCGACTTCGAGAATGCGGAGGGCAACTTGGGTGTGGCCAATGCCATCTTCGAGCACCTCTCGACGAAGCTGCCCGTGTCGCGTCTCCAGCGCGACCTGACCGACTCCACGGTGCTGCGCAATGTGGGCGTGCCTTTCGGTCACACCATCATCGCCATCCAGAGTTCGCTCAAAGGACTGCGCAAGCTGTTGCTCAACGAGCCGGCCATCTACCGCGACCTGGACAACTGCTGGAGCGTCGTGGCGGAAGCCATCCAGACCATCCTGCGCCGTGAGGCCTATCCGCACCCCTACGAAGCCTTGAAAGCGTTGACCCGCACCAATCAGGCCATCACCGAAGACTCCATCCGCGAGTTTATCGACGGGCTGGATGTGAGCGAGGCACTCAAACAGGAGTTGCACGCCATCACGCCGCACAACTACACAGGTATGTGATTAAATCCAAAATAATGATTAGCCCGCGAGGGCGAACTTAAAAACCCAATAATAGCAAAACCATGAGTACAGATCAAGAAAACTTGCAACCGAACCCGGAAGAAAATTCCGGAGCACGCGAAGAATCGCGTTCCACGGATAGAGAGTATAGAAAGGTGAATTACAATCGTGACGAGAACGGTGAAGGCCGTCCCTACCGCCCTTCGGGCAACCGTTATGGCAACGAGGGCGGAAACGCCTACGGGCAGGATCGTCCGCGTCGTCCGCGCATCACCCGTCCGTCTGCTCCGGCAGGCGAACCGGCCTACCGTGCTGATGGCGGTGACTCGCCGCGTCCGCGCCGTCCTCGTATAGGAGGCTCGACCCCTGCCTATCACAGCGATGGCAACAATGGCGGCTACCGCAATGAAAACAATGGCTATCGCGGCGACCGTCAGAACAATCGCCAGCGCAGCTATAACCCGAACTTTCGCAATGGCAACAACGGCGAACAACGCCCTTGGCGCCAGAACAACTATAACAACAATGGCAACCGTTACGACAACGGTAACCGCTATGACAACGGTAACCGTTATGAACCGGGCAACCGCTGGGAAAACAGCGACGGCCAGCAGCCGCAGCGCTCGAACTTCCGCCGCCCGAACAACAACGGTGGCTACAATCGTTCGAACGGCGGTTATCGCCAGCAACAAGGCGGCTATAACCAAGGTGGTTACCGTCAGCAGCAAGGCGGAGGCTACAACAACAACCGCCAGCGCGGAAACTTCCGTCCGCGCCGCACGGCTGACTATGACCCGAATGCCAAATACAGCCGCAAGAAGCAGATGGAATACAAAGACGTGTTGACCGACCCGAACGAGCCGATTCGTCTGAACAAGTTCCTGGCCAATGCCGGAGTCTGCTCGCGCCGCGAGGCTGACGAGTATATCACAGCCGGTGCGGTGAGTGTCAACGGCCAAGTGGTGACCGAGCTGGGCACGAAGATCAAGCGCAGCGACGAGGTGAGATTCCATGACCAGCCCGTGAGCATCGAGCGTAAGGTCTACGTGTTGCTCAACAAGCCGAAGGACTGTGTGACCACCTCTGACGACCCGCGTGAACGCAAGACCGTGATGGACTGCGTGAAAGGCGCCTGCAAGGAGCGTATCTATCCGGTGGGACGTCTGGACCGCAATACGACCGGAGTGCTGTTGCTCACGAACGACGGCGACCTGGCTTCGAAACTCACTCATCCGAAATACTTGAAAAAGAAAATCTATCATGTGCATTGCGACAAGCCCGTTGCACAGGAAGACCTTGACAAGATTGCTTCAGGCATTACGCTCGACGACGGCGAAATCCGTGCCGATGCCATCAGCTACACCTCTGATACCGACAAGGCACAGGTGGGCATCGAAATCCATTCGGGCAAGAACCGCATCGTGCGCCGTATCTTCGAGTCGCTGGGCTATCGCGTGACCCGTCTCGACCGTGTGTTCTTTGCCGGCCTGACCAAGAAGAACCTCCGCCGCGGACAGTGGAGATACCTGACAGAGAAAGAAGTGAACATGCTCCGCATGGGCGCTTTTGAATAAAATCATATGAAATGAAGGATGAAGAATGACGGATGAAGGACAAGGTTCTTCAGCAGTATGATTCTTCATTCTTCATTCTTAATTCTTCATTAACAATACTTTTATGGAAACAATTCGTAGAACAAAGGTTGTCGACCTGCTGAAGCGTACCGACGTGGGTGCGCAAGTCAATGTGAAAGGCTGGGTACGTACCCGCCGCGGTAGTAAACAAGTCAACTTCGTGGCTATTAATGATGGTTCTACTATTCATAATGTGCAAGTGGTGGTCGATGTGGACAAGTTCGACGCTGACTTGCTGAAGCTCATCACCACCGGCGCCTGTCTGAGCGTGAACGGCACGCTTGTGGCTTCTGTCGGCTCCGGACAGGCTGTGGAAATCCATGCGACAGACATCGAAGTGCTGGGTACTTGTGACAGCACGTATCCCTTGCAGAAGAAGGGTCACTCGATGGAGTTCCTGCGCGAGATTGCCCATCTGCGTCCCCGCACGAACACCTTCGGTGCTGTGTTCCGCATCCGTCACCACATGGCTTATGCCATCCATAAGTTCTTCCATGAGAAGGGCTTCTTCTATTTCCACACGCCCATTATCACGGCTTCTGACTGTGAAGGTGCCGGACAGATGTTCCAGGTGACCACGATGAACCTCTATGACTTGAAGAAGGACGAGAAAGGTTCTATCATCTATGACGACGATTTCTTCGGCAAGCAGACCAGTCTGACCGTGTCCGGACAGTTGGAAGGCGAGCTGGCGGCAACGTCCTTGGGTGCCATTTATACGTTTGGTCCGACGTTTCGTGCTGAAAACTCCAACACGCCGCGCCACTTGGCTGAGTTTTGGATGATTGAGCCGGAGGTGGCTTTCAATGACATTACGGACAACATGGACCTCGCAGAGGAGTTTATCAAATACTGTGTACAGTGGGCATTGGACAACTGCTATGACGACGTGAAGTTCCTCAACGACATGTTCGACAAGGGGCTCATCGAGCGTCTGCAAGGTGTGTTGAAGGAAGACTTCGTCCGCCTGCCCTACACCGAAGGTATCAAAATCCTGGAGGAGGCTGTCGCAGCCGGACACAAGTTTGAGTTCCCGGTCTATTGGGGTGTAGACTTGGCTTCCGAGCACGAACGCTTCCTGGTCGAAGACCACTTCAAGCGTCCTGTCATCCTGACGGACTACCCGAAGGAAATCAAGGCATTCTACATGAAGCAGAACGACGACGGCAAGACTGTCCGCGCGATGGATGTTCTCTTCCCGAAGATTGGCGAGATTATCGGCGGCTCCGAGCGTGAGGCAGACTATGACAAGCTGCTCAACCGCATCAACGAGCTGCACATCCCGATGAAGGACATGTGGTGGTATCTCGATACGCGCAAGTTCGGTTCTTGCCCGCACTCAGGCTTCGGACTCGGTTTCGAACGACTGTTGCTCTTCGTGACTGGTATGACCAATATACGTGATGTGATTCCGTTCCCGCGCACTCCGCGTAACGCAGAGTTCTGATGGTCTTCGGACATATCAAGAAATATAAAGAGGAAGTTGGTTCAGATTCGTCTGACACAACTTCCTCTTTTCGTCAAACCGGGATGGGGTTTGGGAAAGCGGAATTAGGCACTCAGGCCAAACAAGTCCAGGTCGCTTTCCACTTCTCCAATGCCTGCAATGCCGAATTTTTCCACTAACACGTTGGCTACGCCCGGTGAAAGAAAGGCAGGGAGAGTGGGTCCCAGATGGATATTTTTCACACCCAGGCTTAATAAAGCCAATAGCACGATGACGGCCTTTTGTTCATACCATGCGATGTTGTAGGTGATGGGCAGCTCGTTTATATCGGCCAGGGCAAATACTTCTTTTAGTTTCAGGGCTATGACTGCCAGCGAGTAAGAGTCGTTGCATTGGCCGGCGTCAAGTACGCGTGGGATACCGTTGATGTCACCCAAGTTGAGTTTGTTGTAACGGTACTTGGCACAACCGGCCGTCAGGATGACAGTGTCTTTGGGCAAGCGACGTGCAAACTCGGTGTAATACTCGCGGGTCTTCATGCGTCCGTCACAACCGGCCATTACGATAAAGCGTCGGATGGCTCCGTTCTTCACGGCTTCCACCACAGGACCTGCCAAAGCCATGACCTGGTTGTGGGCAAATCCGCCCAAGATTTCGCCCCGTTCGATTTCCGTGGGCGGTTGACATTGCTTGGCCAGGGCGATGATTTCGCTGAAGTCCTTGCGCCCGTCAGCTCCGGTCTGAATGTGCTTGAAGCCGGGATAGCCGGTGGAGTTTGTGGTGAATACACGATTCTTGTAGTTCGCACCAGGCAGAGGTGGCACGATGCAGTTGGTGGTGAAGAGGATAGGACCGTTGAACGAACTGAATTCCTCGCGCTGTTTCCACCAGGCATTTCCATAGTTGCCTGCGAAGTGTGCATATTTCTTGAATGCCGGGTAGTAGTGGCCCGGGAGCATTTCACTGTGTGTATAGACGTCGATGCCTGCATCTTTGGTCTGTTCCAAAAGTTCTTCCAGGTCGCGCAGGTCATGTCCGCTGATGAGGATACCCGGACGGTTGCGTACGCCGATGTTCACCCGGGTCATTTCCGGTTGGCCGTAGCGGGCGGTGTTGGCTGTGTCGAGCAAAGCCATGGTCTTGACGCCGGCTTCACCGGTCTGCATGACGAGTGACAATAGTTCTTCAGCCGAAAGACTGCCGCAAGTGATGGCGGCCAGTGCATGTTGCATGAAGGCATGCAGGCTCTTGTCATCATGTTCCAGCCGCATGGCATGTTCCAGATAAGCGGCCATGCCTTTCAGACCGTAGACGATGAGTTCTTTCAGGGAACGAGTGTCTGCATCGGTTTCTCGAAGCACGCCCACTGTCGCGGCCTTGGCCTCATAGTCGGTCCGCTTCCCGCGCCAAGTCAGTTCGTCCACGGCCGGGAGTGACAAGTCGAACCTTTGTGCTTCGTTGATGAGGTTGTCACGTAACGTCAGACCGTGGTCAATGCGCCGGCAGATGCTCTCTTCATCAAAGTTGGCATTTGTAATGGTGCTGAACAGGGAGTCCACGATGAAACGGTTGGTTTCCGGAGCAATCTCATGTCCGTGGGTGCGCAGTTCGTCTGCGACCACCGATACGCCCCGCACTACAAATAGTAACAAGTCCATAGCAGCCGCCGTGCGACTGTCTTTTCCGCATACGCCTTTCAGCGTGCAGCCCGTCCCGCGGGCAGCTTCCTGGCATTGGAAGCAAAACATTGCATTTTCTGTCATAGTTTCTGTTTTTTAGCCTGCAATAAATCACAGGGTTTCCTTTATCTTTGTGCAAAGATGCTGAATCCTTGTGCCGTAATCTGTAACCTATGTGACATGGATTATTAAAGAATGTAAATCAATGGATATAACTCGATTGTCGACTCATCCGCTCTTTGCGGGAATGAAAGAGCGGGAACTGTCCGTGTTGTTGGAGATGCAGGGCAATGCCATACGCCGCTATAGCGAGGGTGAATTCATCGCGTTGCAAGGCGACCCGTGCCGGGCACTCTACATCCTGGCCGAAGGGAACGCCCGTGCGCAGATGGTGAGTCCCGATGGCAAGCAGTTGACCATAGACCATCTGCAAGCCGTAGAACTCTTGGCTCCGGCTTTCCTCTTCGCTTCTGAAAATCGTTTTCCGGTCAATCTGGAAGCGCAGGAACGATGTGAGGTGATCGCTGTGGGGCGTGACAACTTCTTGGAGGCCATGCACGGCAATCCGCGCTTGATGCAAAATTTTCTTCAAGTCATTTCCGAACGTAGCTTGTTTTTAAGCCGAAAGCTCAATGAGTTTGCTTTGTTGGGATTAAAGGAACGCTTGCTCAATTTCTTGAAGCTGCATGGCACAATAAACAATCAGCAGGAAGTGGCATATATATTAGGTGTGGCCCGCCCTTCCCTGGCCCGTGCGCTGTCAGAACTTGCGGCTGAAGGACGGATACGTATCGAAGGAAAGAAATTTGTTGTGTTGGATGACCGTTGAATGTTGTGAAAGGCGGGTGAGGGTCTACATCGGATTTGGAGAAATCGAACACTGCCATTTTGGGGGCTGGAACGCCCGTTTGAGCGCCCTCTATTCCGCCCGACCTTACCCTTAACTCGGCCCGACCTCGGAAAGGAAGGCGTGGTCGGACGGAATAGAGGGTAAGGTCGGGCGGGCTTTATACCCTCTTTTTCAGGCTGGGGAAGGACGTCTGCCAAGATGGAAAGCTCTAAACGTAGAGGCACAAAGACACGGAGGAAAACTGTTCTGAGTGAACGAGATAAAAACGCTGTGCCTTTGTGCCTTTCTGTTTGGTATTCATCTTGACATATCACCCCCTTCATCGGAACGAAGCCGGGAGAGCCAGCAGCTGATACATCAGTGTCAGTGCCATGCGGCGGTGTCCCTCGGCGTTGGGGTGCAGACGGTCCGTGTCTTTGTCGTGGAAATAGCGTGCATGTGCGTCGTTCATCGGGTAGAGGCCGGACAGGCTGTTGAGGTCGATGACGGGCACAGCCCATACATTGGCAGCTTCCTTCACCGCGTTGACATACGCGTCGACATAGAGGCCCAATTTGTTGGGAAATGCTTCTTCGGGCTGGATATTCTGGTTGCTGAATTGAGCTGCGGCCCGGTGGATAGGAGTCAGGATGATGATTTGCTGTTCCGGGAAATTCGTCTTCAGATAGTCCATCACGCGGTTGATACGTCCGCGGAATGTCGCGCCGTTTGTTTGCGGCATGCGTCGTGTGCGCACTTCCTTGCCCCCGCCCTTGACGGTAGTCTCCGTCTGTGCGTAGTCATACCATTCGCCCAGGGGAATGCCGGCATTGTAGTCGTTTGTCCCGGCGAAGATGATGATGGCATCCACCTCCGTGCCGTCGGCCTTCAGCCGTTCGGCCTGGCGCAGTACGCCGTCCCATTGGTTACCGTTCTTGGCATACACTTGCGGGATGAGGTCAAGCCATTCGGCCAAGTATTCCCAATAGCATTTTGTGGTGCCGACATGGATAGCGTCGGTGATGGAGTCGCCCAGGAAGGCGACGCGTTTGCCTTTCCAGGGGTGGACAAGGAGGGAGGATTGCGGGGTGTCCCTTCCGTCGAGGGGCGTTGCGCTGACCGGAGATGCAATCAGCGACGCGGCCAGCAGGCAGGTAGTAATTCTTATATACATAGGATTGTGCGAATTTTGAGTGTTTCTTGTTTCCTGGACACAAAGGTAAGCAAATAATCCGTAGGATGTCCCTGTGTGATTGCTTCGTCCGGACATTTCAGAAGTTCAGTCCTGTCGGGAACATGCGGGCATGTTTGGCTGTTTTTCAGAAAGGGGGTATATTTGCAGGCATCGGGGTGTCTCCCCGGACAAATCTGGATAAAAAAGTATAGAAAGTATGGATGAGCACAAGGCAGGCCACCGGGCCGCGACAGATGGCAACATGTGGGACAGCTCCGGGTTCGTGGAGCAGGACGGACTGCGTTATGAGCAACCGCTCACTGTCAGTTCGTCTTTTTATGCTTCGGCTGACGGTTATTGCTATCTTTTTTCCTTTCCTTCCTATGGAAAGCTCCATTTGCTGAAGACTTTGAAGCCCGGCTGTGCCGGAGTTGCTTTCTATGAGAAGATGTTGCAAAAGGAATTTTCCATCGGCTATCAGCTTGACCATCCGAACATACGCCGCACACTGGGTTGGGAGAATGTGGACGGACTGGGGCATGGCATTGTCTTGGAGTATGTCGACGGCATCACCCTGCGCGAGCTGATGGACAGCGGGAAATTGACACGGCCCTTGTCGCGCAAACTGGTGCGTGAGCTGTGTGGTGCGCTGCAATACATGCACAGCAAGCAGATTGTGCATCGCGACTTGAAGCCGGAGAACATCCTCATCACCCACAATGGACAGAATGTGAAGCTGATAGACTTCAGCCTGTCCGACTGTGACGATTCCTATCTGTTGAAGGTTCCCGCCGGGACGAAGCGTTACATGGCGCCGGAACTGTTGCAACCCGCTTCCTCGTGGGACTTCCGTTGTGATCTCTATTCGCTGGGCGTGATTCTGAGGGAGATGGGCGTTCTCCTGCATGACCGCCGTCTGAAGCGGGTGGCTTCCGTCTGCATGCAGCCTGACAAGGAAAAGCGTTACGCCGATGCGGCTGCTGTGGTGGAGGCGTTGCAGGCAAGGAGCAGTTGGCGGTGGGGCGTGGCAGCCGTGGCGGTCGTGGTCCTTCTGGCCGGATGGCAGTTGGCCGGGAGGATGGAGGCTTCTTCCGGGGAGACCGACTTCGTCATGCCTGCAGCTCGCGGCAATTCGGTCATAGCCCCTTCTTGCCGGCAGATTTTGTTTGAAGAGTTTGGGCGAATGCCTTATGCGGCGCAAGACAGCGTGCGGCTTATGGAGCGGTTGCGCCAGGCTCTGGACCGGATTTATCCATTGCCGGAGCAGAAGCAGTCGGCAGCCTACCGACAGGAATGGAGGGCCATCGGCGAGGAGGTGAGGCGCATGATACGGCGGAACCGGACTCCTTAGTCAGTAGCTTCGCTGATGTGCTGGAAGCGTCCCCAAAGCGGATGATTGCGGTAGATTTCCAAGCTACCTTTCGGGACAATGAGGGAACACTGTGTGAAGGCTTTCGGGTCGAAGGCCGTCTCGTCACACGTCGGCGGGAGGGAGCATTCCAGTCTCAGGGTGGTCAGCGAGGGACAGTCTGCGAAGCTGTGGGCCGACACGAGTTTAATGCCGCTGCCCAGGATTACGGTGTGTAGCGACCGGCATTCCTGGAATGTGCCGCTGTACAGGCTTGCTACTCGAGAGGGTATCCTTATTTCCTCCAGTGATGCACGGAAGAATGCCCCTCGTCCCACTTCCTTCAGCATGTCAGGCAGGACGACCCGTTTCGCCTTGCATTCTTGCAGGGCATATTCTCCCAATGCCAGGAGCGAAGGGGATAGCACCAGTTCGTCTTCATTCTTTCCCAATGGATACCAGAGCAATTTCGTCCCGTCTTTGTTGTAGAGGATGCCCTGCAGGCTGCTGTAATGAGCATTGGAAGTCGAGACTTCAATGTCTTGCAGGGCTGTGCAACCGGCAGACGGAACGATTTCTTCGACCTCTTCGGCCAGTACCAGACGTTTCAAGGCCGTACAATCGGTGAACGCATCGCTTTCGACTCGCTTGACACCGTAAGGCAGTCTCAAGGTGGAGAGGTATGGACATCCGCGAAACATGGCATAGCCGACCACGTCAGTCTCCGTATAGCGGGAGAAGTGATAGGGCTCTCCTCCCTCCACAATGGAGGCATCCGTGAGGTCGAGTCTGGCCAGTCGGCCCGGCGTAGGGTGTTCCTGGTCGTCCATGCCCGCCATCATGCGCAGGAGCTTGATGTCAGTCCCGTTGAGCGGTCCGGCAAGGGCAATGTCTTCGTAAGCATAGATGTCCTCCTCGACAAGCAGAGGGAGCGTGCCAGGTGTGTAGAGATGGAACGCTTGGTCGGTCTCAAACTCCAGCGGTTCGCTGTAGGCACATCCCAATTCGTTTTCAGCAAAGGCACGCAGGGTGTAGCGTGTATGTTCTTTCAGGCCCAGTATGCGTACCTGCATGAGGGAGTCTTCCCACTCGGCGCTTACTGCTGTTTCCAGACTTGTCGCCGTTCCCGACTCGGCATAGAGGAAGCCTTGTCTCGTGACCGGCGAACCTCCGTCATCGGCCAGCTTGCATTGGAGCATGACGCTTGTCGGCCCTTGTCCGGCTATCACCGCAGGGTGCAGGGTCGGCTTGACATTGGGGAGTGTCTGGAAGGTGAGTGTCGGAGTGCTGACAAGGGATGAGCTTGTGCCGGCCTCCATATAATAAAGGTACGTAGTGCCTGGGACAAGGTCTTTCAGCCCGGTTGATACGCGTTCGTCTGTCAGGGAGACGTCCACGCGAGTCAACTCGGCAGTCGTCGGACCATAGTAGAATCGGCAGACATCCACCCGGCTGCCTTGGGGGATGGACACAGACCCGCTCAGTGTAGCAGAGGTGCGGGTGATGTCTTGGGCCGGGTCGAGCGTGAGTGTCGGCGGACGGTTGGCCGGTGCATGTTCGTCTGTGCAGGCAGACAGGAAGGTGAGGAGCAGGATGATGAACGTCAGTGATTGGAGGATAGGTCTCATGCTTGTGTCGTTTTTAGAAGGTGATACCCAGGCCGATGTTGAATTCCCACCATTGCCCGCGTATGGTCGAAGCACCTGCTGATGCCATCAGCATGCGCCAACGCCACATCAGGCCTGCTTCGGCGGCCAGGCCTTGGGCCGAATAGTCTGTGTTGAGGATATAGGTCCCTTCGCTGGTCTCCCAGGCGACCTGCCGCGACTCGTAGCCGATGCCCTCATAGAGGTGGAGGCCGGAGATGAGGCGGTGCATGCAGCCTGCGGCCAATAAGTAGCGTGCATCGGAGGTCCGGCCCGTGTAGTACGGTTGGGAGCCGTCGGGGAAGAAGCCTTGTTCGTCGCATTCACCCTGGGTGGAGGGAGCGGAAGCGAAATTACTTTGTCCGTAGACGTAGACGCCGTGGCGGCGCATCGCACCCAGACGCAAGCCGAAAGAACTACCGCCGCTTCCGATGCCGGCATGAAGCAGGCCGACCCATCGCCAAGGCTCTCGGATACGGCGCGGGCGGAGGGGTACGCCGGACACTGCCGCGCGGTCATGGGGAGCGGGGAGGAAACCTGCCGGATGCAGGCGGGGGAAGGGGATGCTGCCTTCTGCGGAGACAGGCTGGACCGGCGGGAGTACGACCAGTTCGTAGGTGAGGCGCGACTCCAGGGGTGAGGGGAAACGGTAGTTGCGCAGCACGCCCCATCGCGGGTGTTTCAGCGTGAGCAGACGTGTCCCGTGGGGGAGATATATCCAGGTTTCTCCCACTTCGTCCACGCGCTTGACGATACCCAGGGGCGAGGAGAACACGAAGTCCTTGTCGCCGACCACCTTGACCAGCGCACAAGCCTCTCCGTTCAGGTCCTTGACAGGTTGCATATAGGCCGTGATGTCGTTGGGGAGAGGGCGAAACCGTTCGACCGTGAACTGTTGGGCCACGGCTGCCAGCCCACTCATCAGGCTGAGAAGGATGCAGATGATAGTCTTCTTCATTGTAAGTTAAAGCTACTGATGTTCAACACTTCGTCTTCCTCCAGCGGGGGTTGCCCTTCGGGAAATGCCGGTTGCCAGGTGCGTACGTGTATCTGGGGGGCTGTCGGGTCGCGGAAGTCCCAGAGGAGGAACAGGTATCCGTCGTCGGAGTAGATGTCGGAGTCATAGTGCTGGCGCACGTTTACACCATAAAGCCCCTCCACTGTCGGGTGGCGCATGATTTGGAAACCACTGAACTCCACGTCGATGTGCTTGTTCTTCCGGAACAGCTCTGCCAGGCGCGACAGGTAGGCCTGCTTGCTCTTGACGTTGTAGACCACCTGGCGGTGCGGGAGGTAGCCCGTCTCTTCCCGCGACGACGTCTCGATGACCGTCCCCACGATGATGAGCGCACGTTCGCTGAAGAGCTGGCGCAGGAAGTCGATGTCCTTGGTCGTATAGGCTGTGCGCAAGTGTTCCATATAGTTCAGGATAGTGCGGCGGCGGGCTGCGTCGGTCTCTTCCAGACGCCCCGAGACGACTTTCACGGCTTCGGCGTAGAACGGGTTGTCGCGGGCCACCTGTGTCCAGTCTGATTCGCGGTAAGTCACCCGTCGGGGGAGGTCGTCCTCCGCTTCCGTGCGGGTTTCCGGCGCGGGTTGAGGCTTTGTCTTTTGGGCCGTGTCGGTCGGTACGGCCTGCTCTCTTCTCATATTGCGGACGAAGACTTCAGGTTCCAGCCTCAGGGCTGCCGCGGGAAGCGACACGGTGTCGAGCGCGATGCTGCCGGATTCCATCGTCCGTGCATCGACGAGGCGGATGCCTTTTTCCCCAGAGGGGCGAACAAAGAGGATGGGACCGGGAGCGACAGCCAGCAGGCTGTCAAACGTTGTGCCGGACTCTGGTTTCCCGCCGGGGCTGGCCGCGTGCCAAATCCCCTTCTTGCACAGGAGAACCCTGTCGGCATGGACGGCCCGTATGTCGTCCCACTCGGGCGTGACGACTATCTGTCCCTGCGTGTCAATCAGGCCCGCTCCCCGCCGCGTCCGCACCACGGCCAGTCCCTCGCGGAAGGGGAAAGCTGCCAAGATGCTGTCCGGGAGGACGAAGGCCGTCTTTCCTTCTGTCGTCAGGTAGAAGGATGTGCCGGTGTCCGCCTGTCGGCAGTCGAGGAGTCCGCAGGAGAAGCCTTCGCCCAGCAGGGTGCCGTGTGTGTCCACGTCGGTCCGGCGTGTGCCGTCGCAGTCGATGAAGCAGTAGGCCATGCGTCCTGCGCTGTCAGCCTGCCCCACGAGGGCCAGCCCTTCGCGGAAGTCAGAGGCGTAGTCCCAGCGGGGTGCGACGGCCATGTGTCCGTCGGAGTCGATGTAGCCATACTTGCCACTGCGCGTGTAGACCAAGGCCCGTCCGCAGCTGAAGCCATGCATGAGGATGATGTCGTCTGGTAGCGTGGCCCGCGTGTTGCCTTGCCGGTCGATAAGCTCGAATGGGGTGAGGGGTGTGCTCTGAGCGATGGCCACACGGTCGAAGAAGTATCCGATGCGGTGGAATCCGCGCGGGGAGATTCCGGTTGTCCGGTGTGGGTCGGTCGTGTGCAGGTGCATCAGGCTGTCGGCACCGCGCAGGGCATACATGCCGCCCACGACAGTCCCGGGTTCCGTGTGCCCGTCGCCGGGCAGGGGGAGGAGGTCGCCTTCGCGGGTGACGAGTGTCCAGCGTTTTTCGCCCGGGAGGCGGCAGGCATAGGCTTCGGCTTCCGCTTCGGATATGGGTCGGCTGCAACTTCCGAGAAGGCATGCCGCGAGGATGAGAAGGATGGTTACGGGATGTTTCATGGTTCGTCGTGCAAAGATACGATATTCACTGAAAAAGAAGTCGCCCAGGAGGATTCTTGGTGCTTGCCTTAAGGAAAATATCCCGTCTGCCGTGGGGAATCTTCCTTGCCTGCGGCAGACAAAACCGGTGATGTACGGCAATCTATCTTTATTCTTAGTCTAAGAATGAACAAACGTAGGATAAGTATATACAAACTTAATCTAAGAATGGAGAATTTTAGCCTTAAAATGAAAATTGCTCACGGCAGATGACAGTTTTTGTTTGCCGCAGGCGACAAAGATTCTCCCCCGCAGGCGAGGATTTTGTTCTGCCTGTGGGGGAGTGTGGAGAGTTACGCTTCCTCCCAGTCTTCTATTTCGCCACCGATGTCGATTTTCACCTGTTCGGGATTCTTCTCGATGGTGATGCTGACGGTGTGCTGGATGCCAGGCTTGAAGAGGAACGAGCTTTCCACGAGGTAAGATACTCCTTTCATGACGACTTCGATGAAGGGCTGTCGGCTGTTGAGCCGTTGCGGGACGACGATGGCCGCGTATTCGTGGCTTCCCAGGGGCTTGGCCCGCAGGGTGTGTGTCGTGCCGTAGTTGTATTTCGTGGCAATGCCCACGCTGAGGTCGATAGTGGCGGTGGGGACAGTGCCGTGGATGTAGACTTCGGCTTCGTCGGGGAAGTCTCCCTCGAAGTCTTCTCCCCGGATGAGGCGCACTTGGAGGCGGCTCATCACGTGGCGGAACTGGAGAGCGACGGGTGTGTCGCTCGCGCTCTGCGAGAGGGCGGAGGCGAAGAGGAAGTCGCTGGACTCGAAGGCGCCGGAGAGGGTCTGGTCGTCGGCGACGGTGAAGGGAAAGTCGTCGACGGAGTTGACGGGTGTCGTGTAGGGGTAGTAGGCGAATATGTCATACGTCCCTCCGTCCCAATAGACGGGCTGGGAGGGAGTCCATGTTGCGCCGTCCCAAGTGAGGAGGGCGTTGTTCACATAGTTGCCGGCCACTTCGAGCGGCGTACCGCTCTGGGTGACGTAGAGGCCGATGGGGTCGGAGGAGTCGAAGTGGTCGCCGGTGACACGTGTGGGGGACGACGTGGCGGGGTAGCGCACGTCGAACGTCATGCGTCCGTCGGCAGGGGCGGAAGCTCCGGAGGCTTCCAGCCGGTCGCCGCATGAGGCCAGCGCAAAGGCGAGACCGAGGAGGGCGGCGGGGAGGGTATGTATGCGTGTTTTCATTGTCATGTAATGTGTTTTGTGGGTTAATCATTTGACACGGGGCGAGCCTTTGACGATGCGTGGCGCGTGTTGGAATCCGCGGACGGCGTATCCGGCGTAGGGCATGGAGGCGGCGCGGGTCGTGGCGTCGACTTCCACTTTGTCGTTGGCCTTGAACTTCTCGAAGGTGTATTCCTCGCCGGCGTAGTCCATGATGCGGCGCACGATGGCTTCGCGGGAGATGGTGCTGTAATAGGGTATGTCATTGTTCATACAGCTGTTTTGCTCGGAGCGGAAGACGCCGCGGTTGTGCATGAATCCTCCTTCGAAGACGTCGACGAAGTCGGCATACTTCTCGTCGAAGATGAGGTGACTCCAGGGCACTTCGTGCATCTTCCCGGTGAGGGAGAGGTTCTCATACCATCCGAGCGACTTGGCCCAGTTGAACTCCAAGAGGTGTCCGCAACAGGAGCATGTGCAGAAGTCGATGAACTCGTTGTGGTAGATGTACTCGTCTCCGAGCTTGCCGAAGCCGTGTCCTCCGGCCTCGTGCTGGATGACGCCGCGCGTGTCGAGCGGATAGCCGTAGGTGCTCAGGGGGCAGAAGGCGATGGCCGAGCCGTCTTCGTACATCTGGCAGATGCCGCCGTAGTCGGTGCTGTTGGGCACCATGATGAGGAGCGACTCTTTGAGGTTGTCGCGTGTGACGGTGGTGTTCATGTCGACGGCATACTGGAAGGCCGCGTCGTAGTCGCAGCGCAGTCCGACTCCTCCGGTGTAGGTGGTCTCGAACTTGGCGTAGCGTATGGTGTTGACGGTACCTATGCCGCTCTCGGGTGAGACGGCGATGGCCGTATAGGCGTTGAAGTAGTCGCGGTAGGTCTTGTAAGGCTCGATGGCGAAGAAGTTTTCCATCTGTTCGCGCATGGTCTGGAGGTATTTGCCCTCGGAGATGTCCTTGGCGTCGTAGCCGTCGCCGAGGAAGACGAGGTTGATGCCTCCGCGGTTGCCCTTCGTAGCCTTCTGGAGGGTGATGACTTCGTCTTCGCCGTACTCGTAGTCATATTGTGAGACAGTGCAGCGGGCCGTGTAGTCCTTCTCCTTGAGGCGGAACACGATGTCGCCCGTGCGCGGTGCGCTGCCTTGGGTCATGCTGTGGATGGTGAGTGTCAGTTCGCTCTTTGTGCTTCCCGACGTGGCCGACAGGCTGCACCAGTCAGGCATTTCGGCCACTTCCCAATCGCCTTCGGCGTCGATGACCAAGGTGCGTTTGCATTCGGTGTTGATAGCGTTGGCTAGGTTGGGACGGCAAACGAGTTCATGATGTGCAGTGATGCGCTTGAAGTCGCTCCATCCGGCTGCGGCCTGGTATTGCTGTACAGCAGGTTCGGGCACTTCCACGGCGAAGTTGTCTTTGGCCACGCCGTTGAAAGCCGATGCCTGCACGTGGGCGGGCACGCTGCCTTTGCAGACGATGCTGCCGATGCCGTAGCATTCGTTGAACGCGCCGTCCATAATGTTTTCCAGCCCTTCGGGGAATATGAGGCCCTCGATGCTGCGGCATTGAGAGAAAGCTGAATTTCCTATTGTTTGCACGTTTTCTGGAATTTCTAGTGTACCCATGAGTCGCCAGTTACCAGAGAATGCGTTGTTGCCTATGGTGGTCAGTTTCTTTGGTAAGACTAAAGTGCCGGAAAAGTCACAGCCTTGAAAGGCTCGTTCACCTAAGACAACAAGATTCCGAGGTAATATGAGTTCTCCTTTGAGGGGTGCGCCGTTGAATACGTCGTTTTGAATGCCTGTGATTCCGTCATGAAGCTTTAGTATGCCATTCAAGCCTGTGTATTGGAAAGAACCTTGACATAAGTAAGTTACGCCTTGTGGAATTTCGAGGTCTCCTGTCAGGTTGTTGCAACGATCAAAGGCGAAGTCTCCCAGGAATTCCAGTTTGGATGGCAGTATTAAATTGCCATATAAGCCTGTGTTTTCAGCAAAAGCGTTATGTCCAATATATCTGAGGTTATTGGGCTGTTTAAGTTCACAAGTGAATTTGCATTCATCAAAAGCTCCGCCTATATCCACAGCGCCTCCGCCTCCAATATATTCCAATGTGCTGGGTAGAGTGAGCGTACCGGTCAAAGACTTATCCCACAAGAACGCACTGGCTCCGATGTGCGTTACGCCTTCAGGAATATTGATGCTTCCAGTCAAATTGACGCAGCTACGGAAAGCGCAGTCGCCAATCTTTTTCAACTTGTCAGGCAGGACGATGCGTAGCAATGTACTCTTTTCGTTTAGTGCGCTTTCTGGAATAATGTCGTCTTCATATTCCCAGCTTCCGTTGGGAAAGTCGCCACCACGTCCTCCGAATTGTCCATGCAAGCATCTTACTTCTTTTAAGTTCAGTGATTGCAGCACGTCCATCGAGTCGCGCATGAAATAAAAGTCGTCTGAATTGATTTCCCCCGTAATCTTCAGGTTCTGGAGTTCGCGGAAGTCTTTGTTGGCGGCGATGATGGAGTCGCGCAGGTGTCCGGCAGAGGAATTGATGACGATGTATTCCTTGGCCGTGGCGTCGTGCGAAGCCATGTCGGCCTCCCACGGGGTGATAGATTCGCCCATGAGTTTGAACTCATATTGGCCCGAGGCAGCTTTCTTGTTCACCTGGATGGTGAAGTTGTGCATCTTTCCCGCAATGTAGGTGAACGCTTCGCTCTTCTTGAACGTGTAGTTCGCACCGCCCACGGTGATGGCAAACAAGTCTTTGCCGCCCTCCACGCTCTGCGGGACAACGATGGCGCGGAACTCGTCGCCGTGTTGGAAGGGGATGGTGCCCGTCTCTTCCACTGCGCCATTGGGCTTCACCACACCGTCGGCCAGGCTGATGACAGCCTCGCGCACGGTGTTTTTCACCAATACGTGTTTCTCCAGCTTCTCCCACTCGCCGTCGGCAAATCCGTCGCCTTTCTCCAAGGTCACGCGGGCATTGGCCATGCGGTGGTACATCGGCAGGCGGATGACGCGCTCTGTCGGGGCTACTTTCTCGGCTTTGCCCCAGAGGAAGTCACTAGCTTCATAGCCTCCCAGGTTGTCGCCTTCGGCAGCTTTCGCCTGGTCTTTCTCGACGGTGAATTCATAGGCGTTCACGTCGGCCGGAGAGCCGAACGGGTAGTAGCCGTAGATGTCGATGGGTGTGTGGTCGTCTTTCCAATAGACGTCGTAGGCAGAGTTCCATTTGTAGGCCGCTTCGTCGAAGGTGTGTTTCACGTTCGTGCCGCGGTTGCCTGTGTTTTGAAGTATGCCGGGCGTGTTTCCTTCGTAGTCCACGATGTAGACGCCCATCTCGTCGCCGTCGCAGAAACCGTTGTCATTGACACGGCTGATGGCGAGTTGTTCGATTTCGCCCGAGAGCGTGATGGGCATTTGCGCCGGAGTCTTTGCTCCGAAAGTATCTTCGTCTTGGCAACTGCTGAGAATGCCTGCCAACAGGGCCAGACTGAGGACACAAGTATAAAGTTTGTTTTGTTTCATATTCGTGTGTGTATATATAATAAGGTATAAGGAGATAAGCTCATTCAGCCACGCCGCCGTGGTCGACACCGTCATCTTCCCAGCCGCCTATGTCCACATTGACGCCGCTGCTGGTCTTGCTCACGGTGATGGTGAACGTGTGGCGTTTGCCTGCTTCGAAGGTGAATTCCGGTGTGTTGTCACCCTGCGTCAGGCGATATTCCTTGCCGTCGACGGTGATGCTGACCAGTCCTTCGCGCTGCGCCGTCTGCGGGGCGATGATGGCTTTCCACGAATCGTTTTCTTTTAGTGGCGTGACAGAGGAGGCCTCGCCTTTGAGGCTGACACTTCCGTCAGCAAGGTCGACAGTCGTCTGTTGCCTAAGTCCGTTCAGACGCACACTGACATTGGCCGCGGCCAGTGCCTCCTCCGTGAAGCCGTTGCCAGCTTTCACATGGATGACAGCTGCGCTGAACACATGGTGCGCCGTGATGTTGACGGCCTGTTCGGTGGGCGATGCGCCGGCTGTCTTTCCCCAGAGGAAATCTCCTTGTTTGTAGGCCGCTTCAGTCGACTGGTCCGTCGGGATACCGATGGCATGGGCGTGGATGTCTGTCACGACGGCATACGGATAGTAGAGGTAGAAATCCGCTTTTGTGTTATCGTCGGTCCAGTAGAGGGGTGTGTCGGGTGTCCATGTGCTGTCGTAGACGAAGCGCAGGTTGTCGGCGTGGTTGCCGGTCGGTTGCAAGGTCCCGGCTGCCCCGTCACGGTAGTCGACCATGTAGATGCCCACAGCGTCGTTTTTTTCAAAACCGTAGTCTGTCGCTCTTGAAGTGACGGCTGCGTCGACTTTGCAGTTGAGTTTGACAAGCAGCGGTTTGTCAGGTTCCGGAGTCGGAGGCAAGATGTCTTCTTCTTGTCCCCCTCCCGAGGAGCAGCTTCCCAGGCCGATGGCCAGGAAGGCGAGGAGTAGAAAATTCGTTTTCATAATGATTCAGGCTCTTTTGTTTTTCTATGGCAAATTTAAGAAACAGGACGCAATTTTATCAACTTTTTAATGGTTCAAAACGATTCACGCTTGAGCGTTGAGGCGACGCAGGGAGGAGCTTTTCCCAGCCCTTAACTCCGCCCGACCTTACCCTCTAGTCCGTGGTCGGGCGGAAAGGAAGGCGTGGTCGGGCGGAGTTAAGGGCTGGGAAACGGTGGATAAAGGGGGGGGTGCAGAGAGTCTCTATTTCAAGCGTTTTGGCCGGTATTTAAATAAAATGGTTAACTTTGTGGACGAACATCTAAACCGAATGTTATGAACCGACTTTATCCGATTGGCATACAAAGTTTTGAGAAAATCCGCGAAGGCGGCTATGTATATGTCGACAAGACCGCGCTGGTTTATGAATTGGCACATACGGGGATTTATTATTTCCTGAGCCGTCCCCGCCGGTTTGGAAAAAGCCTGCTGGTCTCGACGCTGGAGGCCTATTTTCAAGGGCGGAAAGACTTGTTTGCGGGTCTTGCAATGGATCGTTTGGAGCAGAAATGGACGGTACATCCGGTGTTTCATCTGGACTTGAACGCGCAGAAATATGAGTCGCCCCAAGACTTGGAAAACATCTTGAACGACGCGCTTTCGAAATGGGAAAAGCTCTATGGGCATGAAGCCTCGGAGACGTCGCTCTCGCTGCGCTTCCGCGGAGTCGTGGAGCGTGCGGCGGAAAAGACGGGCCGCAAGGTGGTGATACTTGTCGATGAATACGACAAACCCCTCCTTCAGGCCATCGGGAATGATGCCTTGCAGACGGACTACCGCAACACGCTGAAGGCCTTTTACGGTGTGTTGAAGAGCTGCGACCGTCACATCCGGTTTGCCCTTCTGACGGGAGTGACCAAGTTTAGCAAGGTGAGCGTGTTCAGTGATTTGAACAATCTGAGAGATGTTTCCATGACACGGGATTTCGAATCTGTCTGCGGCATTTCGGAAAAAGAATTGCGCACGGATTTCCAGGAAGATGTACAGGCTTTGGCCGATGTCGGGAAGATGACACTTGAAGATGCGTTTCTGAAATTAAAAGAATGGTATGACGGTTATCATTTTGTAGCCAATGGAACTGATATTTATAATCCTTTCAGCTTGCTCAATACCTTTGCAAGTTGTGAGTTCGGCAATTATTGGTTCGAGACGGGCACTCCGACGTTTTTGGTCGAATTGTTGAAAAAGAGCCATTATGACCTTCGCCGCCTGACGGACGAAGTGGCGATGGCCGATTCGCTGACAGGCATCGACTCCGTGCCAGACAATCCCGTGCCTTATCTTTACCAGAGCGGCTATCTTACTATTAAAGGTTATAATAAGGAATTCCAGGTGTATGAGCTGGGTTTCCCCAATAAGGAGGTGGCCGAGGGATTCACCAAATTCCTGCTTCCCAGTTACGCCCATTTGTCTTCGGGCAATTCGGCCTTTGAGTTGATGAGCTTTGTCAAGGATGTGCGTGAGGGCAACGTCGACTCCTTTATGCGTCGCCTCCAAAGCTTTTTTGCCGACACATCTTATGAGTTGGCACGCGATTTGGAGTTGCATTATCAGAACGTGCTGTTTATCGTTTTTAAACTCATGGGTTTCTATACGCAGGTGGAGTACCACACATCGCAGGGGCGGGTCGACTTGGTGTTGAAGACCGACCGCTATATCTATGTGATGGAGTTTAAGCTCGACGGTACCGTCGAAGAGGCCCTTCGCCAGATTGAGGAAAAGGACTATACCCGCCCGTTCGCTTCCGATTCGCGACGGCTAGTCAAAGTCGGAGTGAACTTCAGCAATGCGGTCCGGGGCATCGAGAACTGGAAGTTTGTGACCGATTGACATCCCGACCGTAAACTGCTCGATAAATAACTCGTTCATAGCTAGCTAAAAAAGGACGTTGAAATGTTTGCAGATTAAGAGAAAAGCCGTACCTTTGCAAGCCGATTATTATCTAGACATTGTAAAAGTTTAGACTTAAGCGTGTTAATAGCCCGTGCGGGTGGTTTGCGCTGCAAGAAAAAAGAAGTTTTTTAGTAGTTAACATTTAAAATTTAATTAAGAGTGGATACTTTAAGTTACAAGACCATTTCTGCAAACAAGGCAACTGTGACCAAAGAATGGGTCGTGGTTGATGCAACCGATCAGGTGCTCGGTCGCCTCGGTGCGAAAGTTGCGAAACTGTTGAGGGGCAAGTATAAACCCAACTTTACTCCTCATGTGGATTGCGGTGACAATGTAATCATTATCAACGCAGACAAAGTAAAATTGACAGGGAACAAATGGACCGACCGTGTCTATCTGAAGTTCTCCGGCTATCCCGGTGGACAGAAGCAATTCTCTCCGGCCGACTTGATGGCTCGTCCCAATGGTGCAGACAAGCTGCTCCGTCACGTGGTGAAAGGCATGTTGCCAAAGAACCGCTTGGGTGCCAAGTTGCTGAGCAATATGTACGTGTATGCCGGAAGCGAACACAAACACGAGGCTCAAAGCCCGAAATCAATCGATATCAATTTACTTAAATAATAAAGAATGGAAGTAGTAAACGCATTAGGTAGACGTAAGAGCGCTATTGCCCGCATATACGTCAGCGAAGGTACCGGAAAGATTACTATCAACAAGAGAGATCTTGCGCAATACTTTCCCTCGTCGATTCTTCAGTATGTCGTGAAGCAACCATTGGAAAAGCTGGGTGTTGCTGAAAAATATGATATTAAAGTAAATCTTTGTGGTGGCGGTTTCACCGGTCAGTCACAAGCCCTCCGTCTGGCCATTGCCCGTGCATTGGTTAAGATTAACCCCGAAGACAAGAAGGCTTTGCGTGCTGAAGGTTTCATGACTCGCGATGCTCGTGAGGTAGAACGTAAGAAACCGGGACGTCCGAAAGCACGTAGAAGATTCCAGTTCAGTAAACGTTGATTTAAGTTCATTGGTTTTTTGGTTTATAAGTTTGCAAGCGGCCGGGACGGCAGCTTAAAACTCAGGAACTTAAAGGCTCAAGAACTGAACGGCTTAAACTTCGTTTAGTATCTAAACTGCTGAGACTCCCTAAGAACGAGACTACTCAGTGGTTGGTGAAAACAAAAAAGAAAGTAAACGATTTTAATAAAGAAACAAAATGTCAAGAGTAACATTTGATACACTTTTGGAAGCCGGTTGCCACTTCGGACACTTGAAAAGAAAGTGGAACCCTGCAATGGCTCCTTATATCTTCATGGAGCGTAATGGTATTCATATCATTGATCTCCATAAAACTGTGGCTAAGGTGGACGAAGCTGCCGAGGCTCTGAAGCAAATCGCTAAATCAGGAAAGAAAATCCTGTTTGTTGCTACTAAGAAACAAGCTAAGCAAGTGGTGGCTGACAAAGCTGCCTCTGTAAACATGCCTTATGTAATCGAGCGCTGGCCGGGTGGTATGTTGACCAACTTCCCGACCATCCGTAAGGCTGTGAAGAAGATGGCTACTATCGACAAACTGAGCAATGATGGTACGTATGCCAACCTCTCCAAGAGAGAAATCCTCCAGATCTCACGTCAACGTGCCAAGTTGGAGAAGAACCTCGGTTCTATCGCCGACCTGACCCGCCTGCCTTCTGCACTCTTCGTGGTAGACGTGATGAAGGAAAACATTGCCGTGCGCGAGGCCAATCGCCTGGGTATCCCCGTGTTCGCTATTGTGGATACGAACTCGAACCCTGACAATATCGATTTCGTAATCCCTGCCAACGACGATGCCAACAAGTCAATCGAAGTCATCCTCGATGCTTGCTGCGGTGCTATCGCTGAAGGCCTGGAGGAAAGAAAAGCAGAGAAAGTTGATATGGAAGCTGCCGGAGAAGCTGCTCCGAAGGCAAGAAAGAAAGGCGCTTCCAAGGCTCGTCTGGACAAATCAACCGAAGACGCTATCAACGCTGGCAAAGCTGCCGCTTTCGTTAAAGATGAAGAAGCTTAATTCCGATACCGGTTTTAAGCACACTGCATAGGAAGAGTTGAATGTTGAGAGTTGAGAGTTGAGATGTTTCCATCCCTTACTTTCACCTTCAACCTTCAACTCTTATCCTTTTTATTCCCTTTGATTATTCATTAACCTCATAAAATTAGAAAAGAACTATGGCTGTAAGTATGGCAGATATTACCAAGCTGCGCAAGATGACCGGAGCTGGTATGATGGATTGCAAAAACGCTTTGACCGAAGCTGAAGGCGATTTCGACAAGGCAATGAAGATTATCCGTGAGAAAGGCAAGGCTGTGGCTGCAAAACGTTCAGACCGTGAGGCTGCTGAAGGCTGCGTTTTGGCTAAAGTTGCCGACGGATTTGGTGCTATCATCGCTTTGAAGTGTGAGACCGACTTCGTTGCTAAGAACGAAGATTTCGTAAAGCTGACCAACGATATTCTGGATGCTGCTATCGCACACAAGTGCAAGACTTTGGATGAAGTGAAAGCTCTTCCCTTGGGCGACACCACTGTCGCACAAGCTGTGATCGACCGCAGCGGCATCACCGGCGAAAAGATGGAACTCGATGGATACATGACTATCGAAGCTCCGGTTATCGCTGTCTATAACCACCAGAACAAGAACTTCCTCTGCACGATGGTGGCTCTGAACAAGGCTGTCGAGGGTGTTGACCGTATCGGCCACGAAGTGGCTATGCAGGTGGCTGCCATGAACCCGATTGCCATCAGCGAAGCGGATGTTCCTGCTGAAGTGTTGGCTAAGGAGAAGGAAATCGCTGCTGACAAAGCTCGTCAGGAAGGCAAACCTGAGAACATGATTGAGAAAATCGCCATGGGACGCATCGGCAAATTCTACAAAGAAGTTTGCTTGCTGAAGCAGGAATACATCCAGGATGCCAAGATGACGGTGGCCGACTTCTTGAAGGCTGCTGACAAGGACTTGACGGTGACTGCGTTCAAGCGTTTCACATTGCGTGCTGAATAATTCCCACAGTTTTTTAATTGTCAATACTCGGAAGCCGTCTCTTCGTTCGCGAAGGGACGGCTTTTTTTACGTCACCTTTCCGGTCGGATGCGTTCGGAAAGTCCCTTCGGGAGGCTGTTAAGGGCGGCTGGCCTTACCCTTTACTCCGTGCCCGCTTACCCTCTACTCCGTCCGACCTTAGGCTCTATTCCGCTCCCGGGCGGACTTAATGGGCCAGTCAGGCCTGATGGACAGGCGTCGCATGCCGGAACGTGACACAGGGAATTCCGTTTCCGGGGAACAGTCTTCGAGAGGGATATGTGCGGGGCTGTCGTTAGAACTTTTTTGCTTGTCTGTGTGGAGGGATGTTTCACAAAATCATTATATTTGTTTCCGGACTAACGATAATAAAACATAACTCTATGAGACCGTTATTTTATCTCCTGTTCGTACTTTTCTTCGGCTGGATGCTGGACGAAAGCAAGGGTGACGGTATGAACATTATGGAGAAAAAGGTAGCGCCTTATGTGTTGACCAACCGGACATCTGTCATTCAGCCTTTTGTGTATGCGACAGACACGATTCGCCCCCGTTGTGTGTTTACCGTGCCCAGTGTGATGGTTGCGTTTGCGGCCGATTCGGTGTTGACATTGAGAGTGCCAACCGATACGGCAAATCTGTCGCGCGACGGTTTCGAACCGTTGCCGTGGGGCATGAGCACGTATGAAGCACAGTTTGGCCCTGAACTGCAGGAGTTGCCGGGAAGCAAAACTGCAAGTGTAATCAAGGGTTCTGTCGAGCCTTACACGCAATTAGTTTGTGACATCACGTTAAAATACCGTGAGCTTCGTCTTTCTTACAAGCTCCTGTTTGAAGAAAAACACAGCGGCGAGATGTTGGAATTGCCGGGAAGCTGGAAGGGTTATTTTTGTGTGAAAGACATAATCCACGTAGACACGACTCCGCTGGAATAAGACGAGGGCTGCGTCTGCACGCTTACTTCGTGCGGACGTAGCCTTCTTTTTTCAACAGCTCTACGACTTTTTCGCGCAGGTCGCCCTGGATGATGATTTCCCCGTCCTTGGCAGCCCCGCCCACGCCGCAGCGCGTCTTCAGCAGTTTGGCCAGGTCTTTCAGGTCGGCTTCCGGGCCGGTGAAACCTTTCACCACGGTGGCAGTCTTTCCTCCGCGATTTTTCTTTTCGATGGACACGCGCAGGTTTTGCTTCTCTTTTTCGATGGTCTCTTGTTCGTCCTCGCTTTCAGTCTGATAGGCGAAGTCGGGATTGGTGGAGTAGACGATGTTCAGACGGTCTTTCCAGTCGTTGTTCTTCATAATCCTGTTTTAGTTTGGCTGCAAAGATAGTGTGTTCCGGACAGATGGATGGTGGTTTTTTCCTTTTTTCTGCCGGTGGATTATGGAAATATTTCAGTAATTTTGCACCCAACCAAGAATACAAACCAATACACGCTATGACGACCCTTTTCCAACGCGATTTCGACAAAGTGCCGGAGCCTACGCTCCGTCGTCTGCCGTGGTATCTCTCCACCATCAAGCTGTTGAGAGAAAAGGGTGAGCACTATGTCTCTTCGACTCAGATTTCAAAGGACATCAATGTCGATGCTTCGCAAATAGCCAAAGACCTCTCTTATGTGAAAGTTTCCGGCCGTACCCGCGTGGGGTATGAAATCGACGGGCTGATTGCCGCATTGGAGGCCTTTTTGGGATTTACCGATATGCACAGGGCTTTCCTTTTCGGCGCGGGCAGTCTGGGACGGGCGTTGCTGGGTGACTCGGGTCTGCACCAGTTCGGACTGGAAATCGTGGCTGCCTTTGACGTCAACCCGGACTTGGTGGGGACAGAAGTGGGCGGAGTGCCCATCTTCCACACTCGGGACTTCGTGCAGAAGATGAGCGAGTATCAAGTGAACATTGGCATTCTGACGGTGCCTATCAGCATCGCCCAGCAGGTGACCGACGAGATGATAGCCGGCGGTATCCGCGCCGTGTGGAACTTTACGCCTTTCCGCATCCGCGTGCCGGAACACATCGTCGTGCAGAACACGTCGCTCTATGCCCACCTGGCGGTCATGTTCAACCGATTGAACTTTAATCAGATTAAATAAAATAAGAGGATTCAAGCATGAAAATAATAGCTGTGGGGATGAACTATGCGGCGCACAATGAGGAACTTCATGCCGGCATGGCGCGTCCTGAAGAGCCGGTCATTTTCCTGAAACCCGACTCTGCTTTGCTCAGAGACGGCAAGCCGTTTTTTCTGCCGGACTTTTCCCAAGAGATACATTATGAGACGGAACTCGTCGTGCGCGTGAGCCGTCTGGGCAAGAATATCGCCGAGCGTTTCGCCCATCGTTATTACGACGCTGTGACTGTGGGCATCGACTTCACGGCACGCGACTTGCAGCGCCGCTTCCGTGCGGCGGGAGCTCCGTGGGAGTTGAGCAAAGGTTTTGACGGCTCGGCTGCCATCGGCACGTTTGTCCCGATGGAGTATTTTCAAAACATCCAGAACGTCCGTTTCCACTTGGATATTGACGGAAAGACCGTGCAGTGTGGATGCACGTGCGATATGCTTTTTACTGTCGACCAGGTCATTGCTTACGTGAGCCGTTTCATGACGTTGAAGATGGGCGACCTGATTTACACCGGAACGCCCGTCGGTGTCGGTCCGGTAAGCATCGGGCAGCATCTGCAAGGTTATCTGGAAGGGGAACGTGTGCTTGACTTTTACATTCGCTGACCATAAAGGAATAAACATCATGAAGATAAGAGTAGGATTCGGATATGACGTGCATGCCCTTGTCCCCGGCCGTGAACTGTGGCTGGGCGGCATCCGTTTTGAACACGAGTTGGGGCTGTTGGGACACTCTGACGCCGACGTATTGATACATGCTGTCTGCGATGCCCTGCTGGGGGCGGCCAACATGCGCGACATCGGCTACCATTTTCCCGACACGGCCGGAGAGTTCAAGGACATTGACAGCAAAATTCTGTTGGCCAAGACCGTTGCCCTCATCGCGACGAAAGGCTACCGTGTGGGCAACATCGACGCTACCGTGTGCGCCGAACGCCCGAAACTGAAGGCCCGCATTCCGGAGATGCAGGAGACGATGGCCCGCGTGATGGGCGTCGATGCCGACTGTGTGTCCGTCAAGGCCACCACGACCGAGCGGCTGGGCTTCACCGGCCGTGAGGAGGGCATCGCGGCCTACGCCACGGTGCTCATCGAAAAGGATTGATTACTGGTGAATCATGCCTTTGAGGTCGTCCCGGTCCAGTCTCCCGGTGATGAGGATTACTGTGAACTCTTTCTTTTCCTGCGTCACCACGATAAATTCGTTCAGCTTGTCGCTGTGCTTTTTTTGGTAGATGTCCGTATCTTCGCCGTTGTCGTGGATACGCACCAATGTTTCGTAGCCGTTGCTGCGGGTGAGTGCATGCCGGGCCGTGTTCTTCATCTTTTCGATGACGGAGCTTTTTTCGCTGCTCAGCACTTGTAGGCTTTCCAGTTTGTTTATGATGCCTTTGAGGTCAAGTCCTCCGGGTTGCATGTCGGTCATCATGTCGAACATGGCTTTGGAGACGTAGACCGAGGTGACGCCGTCCATGTCGACGAAGCGGTCGAAATCAGTTGTCTGGGCGTGGGCAAACGTCGCTGTGCAGAGGCAGAGCAGGATGCCGAGTAAGAAGCGTTTCATTGCGGTAGGTTTTTGATATGGTTTAATTGTTGCATGAGTTGTTGATTCACTTTTTCCGAAGTTCGTTCCACGGTCTTCATTCCTTCTACGCCGCGGTTCAGGCCGTAGGCAAGGGCGGAGAGCGCCTTTTGTGTCTCCCGGTATGCCTCTTCAGGCGTGGCGCAGGTGTCTTGGGGTGTGGGGGCGGAAGGCGCCGAGGGGCGTGAGAGCCACCACGCTGTGGCGGAACACAGCAGGCAGAACATGGCAGCGATGCCGACCGTCCGGCGCAGGGTCAGGCGTCTGTGACGTATCTTCCGGGTCTCCTCGCTGTCGAGGCGGTCGATGAGGGTTTCGAGGCGGTCGCCCAGACCTTCGGGCAGGGGGATGTCCGTCCGGGCCAGTTGCCGGAAAAATGCCTGGTCAGTCCGCAGCCGTGGCGGGACGTCTTCGCGGGCAAAGTATGCTTTCAGCATGTTTTCTTCAGCTTCCGTGGCTGTGCCTTCGTAGAAGCGTGCCAGCAGGGGGTCTATTTCAGGATTGTCCATAGTCGCAGATTCTTTTATATTGTTCTCGTATCATTTTCCGTGCACGGGAGAGGATCACGCGTATGTTCACGTCGCTCAGCCCTGTTGCTTTTGCGATTTCGTCGTAGGAACATCCGTCGATGTCGCGCAGCCACATCACTTGTCGTTGGTTGGCCGGCAGCCGTCCGATGAGCCGTCGCAGGCAGTCTGCCTCGTCGTGTGCTTCCGCCCGCATTCCGGGCGAATCCTCCGCGGCGAGCGTGACGTCTTCGGGTGCGCATGTCGCAGTCTGGCGGCTGTTTCTGCGCAGCTGGTCGAGGCAGAGGTGCTTCACGAGCGTCACGGCGTAGGCTTCCGCGCTCTCGATGTGTGCCAGCTCGTCGCGTTTGTCCCACAGGCGCATGTAGGCTTCCTGCACCATGTCTTCCGCGTCTTGTGCGTTGCCCGTCAGCACGTAGGCCGTGCGGTAGAGCTTCGTGTGGCAGGGCAGGAAGCGGCGTTTGAATTCTTCAGCGTTCATCTTTGTGTGACAGTTGGTCGTCGATGAGCTGCGTCATGTCTTCTTTGGTGAATTTCCCTTTTATCTGCACCAGCGTGCATTCGTCAGCCTCGCTGCACGCGATGAGCAGTTCGTGCACGAGGTCATCCTTGATGCGTATGTAGATGTGCGCCTGTTCTCCGTCTTCGTTTACGCGTATCATGGGTTCGTAGCCTTTCCGGCGCAGGGCGTTCACACGCCGCTCGAAGCGGCGGCGCACTTCCTTCGGGCATCGTTCCATGTCGAGCACACGGATGGTCTTCACCTTCTTGGCCATGCGTGCATCCGGGTCGTCGTTCATGAACATCTTGCCGATGGCCATCACGTAGGACGGTATCATGACATACTCGGCGCACGGTTCTTTCTTAAATTCGCGAAACAGGTCGTCACCTTGTGCCGACGACAGGCAGCTCACGCAGAGCAGCAGCAGGGTCAGGATGTATGTTTTCATGTCTGTTTGTTTGGAGGTCCGGAGGTGTGTCCCCGGGCTGTTTTTTATCAGATAGACGTAAGACGTGTGATGTTTGTTACAAGGAAGAATGAAAATTTTTCGCTCTTTTGAGGCTGGAAAACCGGGTATAGACTCCGTCCGGGCACGGCTTCCTTTCCGCCCGACCACGCAAAGGAGGCCGTGGTCGGGCGGAAAGGAGGGTATGGTCGGGCAGACTTAAGGCTGTGTTTTTGCTCCCTTTTTTCGGTCGATGCCGACGGGCATGCGTTTCCAGAGCAGGCGGGGAATAAGCCTCCAGATGGCCACCAGCAGGCGATAGCGTCCGTCGATGACGGCTACTCGCTTGCGGCTGCCGACAGCGTGGAAGATGCGGCGGGCGACGTCAGCCGGATTCATCAGCATGGGATAGTGTCCCTGTTTCAGCAGGTCGGTGTCGACAAATCCCGGACGGATGTCCGTGAAGGTGATGCCCAGACGCTGTGCGCGTGACAGTTGGTCCAGTGCGTCGATGTACGTGTTCTGAAAACGTTTGGTGGCGGAGTAGGCCGGAGCTGCCCCCAGTCCCTTAGTGCCCGCGATGGAGCTGATGACGGCGATGTGCCCGCCTGTGCCTTGTCGCTTGAGATGGTCGAATGCGGCTGTCACCATGCGGATGAAGCCTTCTGTATTGGTCCGTGCTGTGTCCAGTTCTGTCTTCGCATCGAGCGACGGATTCCGGAAACCGATGCCCGCGCAATGCAGATAGACGTCCATGCCGCCCATTTCTCCGATGAGTTCACGCAGCCGGTCGGCGGCGTCCTCGCGGCAGATGTCCATGACTTTTGTGTACACACGTCCGGGAGCGAGCACCTCGAGCCGCTTCAGCAGTTCGGCCCTTCGTCCGGTGACGCCCACCGTCCATCCGTCGCTGATGTATTGCAGGGCCGTCTCGCGGCCGATGCCTGACGTGGCGCCAGTGATGATGATTCGTTTCATGAGAAAATATAGGTATAAGGTCTTGTCAGTAGGCAAAGTTAAGACAAATGCGACAAAAAGCGGGCAAATGCCGGAAGCAATCAGGGGATGCCGGAAAGGTCTCCCTCCCAGGTGCCGGGTGGAGGAGTTTTGACGAAATGAAACTATGTGGCGAAATATTCGCTCTTGATTATATTTGAATTTTCCCAAATCTTTTTGTGGAAATAGTTTTTTCTATCAAAATGTAAGCTGTATATTTGTCCACCGTTAGACAGAACCTCTACGAAGAACAATCAAACCTATTCTTACTATATGGAAAAAAAGAACGAAACACGTGTAGAACACGATTTGCTTGGCCGCAGGGAATTGCCGGCCGACACGCTTTATGGCATCCAGACCTTGCGCGGCATTGAGAATTTCTCCATCAGCCGTTTCAAGCTGGAGTTCTATCCGGCCTTCATCAACGGATTGGCTTATACGAAGATGGCAGCCGCTGACGCCAACCATCAGTTGGGCCTGCTCACCGACGAGCAGTATGCAGGCATCAAGGCGGCTTGTGAAGACATCCTGGCGGGAAAGTATCATGAGGAGTTCCCCGTCGACATGATTCAAGGCGGTGCAGGCACGAGCACGAACATGAACGCGAATGAAGTGATTGCCAATGTGGCCCTGTTGCACATGGGACGTAAGCCGGGCGAATACGAATACTGCTCCCCTCACGACCATGTCAACCGTTCGCAGTCGACCAACGATGCCTACCCGACAGCCATCCACATGGGTCTGTATGCCAGCCATCTGGCCCTGATTCCTCATTTGAAGGAGCTGATTGTGGAGTTCCGCAAGCGGGGTGACGAGTTCGCCAACATCGTCAAGATGGGCCGCACGCAGCTGGAGGACGCAGTGCCCATGACATTGGGACAGACTTTCTATGGCTTTGCCAGCATTCTCGAAGATGAGTTGACCCACCTGGATGAGGCGGCAGCCGACTTCCTGACTGTCAATCTGGGAGCGACGGCCATCGGTACGGGCATCTGTTCCGAACCGGGTTATGCAGAGAAGGCTGTCGAGGCCCTGGGACGCTTCACAGGCTGGAACGTGAAATTGGCCAAAGACTGGGTCGGCGCCACGTCAGACACTTCGTGCATGGTCGGCTACATGTCGGCTTTGAAGCGCGTGGCTGTGAAGATGAGCAAGATTTCAAATGACCTCCGCCTGCTGGCCAGTGGCCCGCGTTGCGGTTTGGGTGAAATCAACCTGCCGGCACGCCAGCCGGGTTCGTCCATCATGCCGGGCAAGGTCAATCCGGTTATCCCCGAAGTGGTCAGCCAAGTGGCTTTCAAGGTGATAGGCAATGAACTTTGTGTCACGATGGCCGGTGAGGCTTCCCAGATGGAGTTGAATGCGATGGAGCCTGTCATGGCACAGTGCTGTTTCGAGTCTGTTGACCTGATGCGCAATGCTTTCGACACGCTGCGTACGCTCTGTGTGGAAGGCATTACGGCCAATCCGGAACACTGCCAGGCTGAGGTGCGCAACAGCATCGGCATCGTCACTGCGCTGAATCCCTACATCGGTTATGACCACTCGACCAACATTGCCAAGAAGGCACTGGAGACAGGCCGCAGCGTCTATGACCTCGTGCTCGAGGAAGGTATCCTGACACAGGAAGACCTCGATATGATTCTCGACCCGAAGAACATGATACGTCCCGTGAAGCTCGATATTCACGCTCGCAAGTAAGTTTTCGTAGGATTAGTATATAGAAGGAAAAGCCGCTTGCCGATAGGAATCGGACAGGCGGCTTTCATTTTGTTCTATCTGGAAGTAAGCTCCTGTTTATTTGAGGGCAGCCAAGGCTTCCTTGATGCGGCGCATGGCCTCGATGATGTTTTCGTCGGAAGTGGCATAGCTCATGCGGATGCACTCAGGTGCGCCGAAGGCTCCGCCGCCCACGCAGGCTACGTGGCCTACTTCGAGCAGATACATGGCGAGGTCTGCCGCATTCTCGATTTTGCGGTCTCCGGCCGACTTGCCGAAGTAGGCGTCGCATTTGGGGAACAAGTAGAATGCTCCCTGCGGCACGTTCACTTCGAATCCCGGCACTTCCTTGGCCAGTTTCACGATGAGGTCGCGGCGGCGTTCGAATGCCTGGCGCATGGTCTCCACCTCGTCTTGCGGGCCGGTGTAGGCCGCTTCGGCTGCTTTTTGCGACACGGAGCAAGGTCCGGAGGTGTATTGTCCTTGCAACTTGTTGCAGGCTTTGATGAGCCATTCGGGTCCGGCTGCGAATCCGATGCGCCAGCCGGTCATGGCGTATGCCTTTGACACGCCGTTGATGATGACCACGCGGTCGTGCACTTCGGAGAATTGTGCGATGCTTTCGTGCTTGCCTACGTAGTTGATGTGTTCATAGATCTCGTCAGCGATGATATACACTTGCGGATGGCGAGCCAACACTTCGGCCAGTCCCTTCAGTTCTTCTTTGCTGTAGACGGAGCCGGTCGGGTTTGACGGAGAACAGAGGATGAGGGCTTTCGTCTTCGGGGTGATGGCGGCCTCCAGTTGCGCCGGAGTGATTTTGAAGTCCTGGTCGATGCCTGCACGCACGATGACGGGTATGCCGTCGGCCAGTTTCACCATCTCCGTGTAGCTCACCCAGTAGGGGGCCGGGACGATGACTTCATCGCCTGCGCCCACGAGGCTCATGATGACGTTGCAGACACATTGTTTGGCGCCGTTGGAGCAACTGATTTGGTTGGCTGTGTAGTCAAGTCCGTTTTCATTCTTCAGTTTGGCCACGATGGCATTGCGCAGCGCCGGATAACCGGCTACGGGCGAATAGCGGGAATAGTTCTCGTCGATGGCTTTCTTGGCAGCCTCTTTGATGTGGTCGGGAGTGTTGAAGTCCGGTTCACCCACACTGAGGTTGATGACATCCACACCTTGGGCTTTCAGTTCATTACTCTTTTGTGACATGGCCAGCGTTTCCGAAGGCGACAGTCTGTTTAGGCGATCTGATAATTGATTCATTCTTGTTTCTGTATTTTGCATTAGATAATCAGTTTCTTCGGTCTCCCAGGAAGCGTAGCAGGTAGAGGAAGAGGTTGATGAAGTCCAAGTAGAGCGTCAGCGAACCTAACAGGGCGATTTTCTTAGTCGAATCGTTTACTTCCATACCCTCCTGGAGGAGCAGTTGCTTGATCTTCTGGCTGTCGTAAGCCGTCAGTCCGACGAACACCAGCACACCGATGCCGGAGATGATGAGGCTCATCACGCTGCTTTGCAGGAACAGGTTCACCAGTCCGGCGATGATAAGCCCGATGACGGCCATCAGGCAGATGTTGCCGATGGAGGTCAGGTCGCGCTTGGTGAGGTATCCATAGACGCACATCACGCCAAACGTTCCCGCCGTGACGAAGAACGTGGAGGCGATGGAGGTGGCAGTATAGAGGATGAAGATGCTCGACAGCATGGCGCCGTTGAGGAGTGAATAGACGATGAACATCAGTGTGGCTGTGGTGAACGAGAGGCGTTCGATGCGTGCCGACAAATACCACACGAGAGCAATCTCGGCGATGATGAGGGCGAAGAAGGTGAGTTTGCTGCTGAAAATCAGGCTCAGCATCGTGGGCGAGCCGGCGACCAGCAGTGCCATCATGCCGGTAATGGCCAGGGCCATTGCCATCCAGAGATACACTTGGCGAAAGAGCGACATTTGCGCGCTTCTCTCATAAGAACGGGTAATTGTGTCCATTGTTACAGTGTTGTTTTTATAAGGTAAATAGTGTCATTTGGCAAAGTGCAGGGTGTGTCCCATGCGGTCTTTTTTCGTGTGCAGATAGCGTTCGTTGTAGGGATTGGGTGTAATCTCCACAGGGACGATCTCTGTGATTTCCAGTCCATAGGCTTCCAGCCCGACACGCTTCACGGGGTTGTTGGTGATGAGGCGCATCTTGTGTATGCCGATTTCGCGGAGGATTTGTGCGCCCACGCCATAGTCGCGCTCGTCAGCTTTATGGCCCAGGCAGATGTTGGCGTCCACTGTGTCCATGCCGTCCTCCTGCAGTTTGTAGGCTTTCATCTTTTCCATCAGGCCGATGCCGCGTCCTTCCTGGTTCAGGTAGACCAAAGCGCCTTTGCCGGCGGCTTCTATCATGCGGAGGGCTTTGTGGAGCTGCTCGCCACAGTCACATCTGCGTGAGCTGAAGATGTCGCCTGTCGCACATGACGAGTGGACACGCACGAGCACGGGCTCGTCAGCAGAGAAGGTGCCTTTGATGAGGGCAATGTGTTCCAGTCCGTTGCTTTTCTGGCGGAAGGGGATAAGGCGGAAATGTCCGTATTCCGTAGGCATGTCGACTTCGACGCCTTTTTCCACGATGGACTCTTCTTTCAGCCGGTAGGCGATGAGGTCGGCGATGGAGATGAGCTTCAGTCCGTGTTCGTCAGCAAAGCGACGGAGTTCGGGCAGGCGTGCCATCGTGCCGTCTTCGTTCATGATTTCCATGAGGGCGGCTGCGGGATTGAGTCCTGCCAGGCGTGCCAGGTCGATGCCGGCTTCTGTGTGTCCTGCACGGCGGAGCACGCCTTTGTCTTGTGCGTAGAGCGGATTGACGTGGCCCGGGCGACCGAACGTCGACGGTGTGGATGCCGGGTCTGCCAGTGCGCGGATGGTGGCAGCTCGGTCGTGGGCCGACACGCCTGTGGTGCATCCTTCGAGCTTGTCCACGGTGACGGTGAACGGAGTGCCCAGCATGGAGGTGTTTTCATCCACCTGATGGGGCAACTCCAGCTCTTTGCAGCGGGAGATGGTGATGGGGGCACAGAGCACGCCACGCGCGTATTTCAACATGAAGTTCACTTGCTCGGGCGTAATCTTTTCGGCTGCCACAATCAAGTCGCCTTCATTTTCGCGGTCTTCATCATCGACGACTATGACGAACTTTCCTTCGCGGAAGTCGGCGATGGCTTCTTCTATTGAATCAAGTTTGATAGTATCCATTGTCTATATAGGTATTAAGTGAGTTCTTTAATGCGCTGTTGCAAGTTGCGGCTGGTCGTGACGATTTGTTGCAAGTCCTTGTGCAAGCGCAGTCCGAAACGCCAGATGCGCAAGTAGAAAAACAGGCCCACCGGCACGGCGATGCCGACCAGCATGTTCAGCCAGCGGTTGCTGAACGGGCTTTTATGAGCGTTGGTGAGCAACACGGGATAGGTGTTCGTGATTTGCAGCACACGGTAGTCCTTTGAGTTGCCCAGTTCCTCCACGAGTGATTCCAGCTTGTCGCTCAGCTCGCGTATGTGGCTGTCTTTTTCATTGTTGGTAAATATGCGTACATAGTTGGGCAGCCTGTCCAGACGGTGGGTGCGCATGTAGTCTTCACATTCCTGGCACAAGGCATCCAGGTCCTTGTCGATGCGGGCATAGTTCGGGTCTTCGATGATGACTTCCTTCTTGAACAAGTGGCGTTGGGTGCGGATGCCGAACATCTTGCGGATGATTTCCATGTAGACGTCGGCATTGAACACGGCCGAGTCGCGCGTCGCCTTGTAGGTGAAGAAGATGCCCAGCGGGAGTGTGACGAAGGTGCTTATCCATGTGCCGAACCAGATTTCCCATGTCCCGTTTTTCGCGGCACGTTCACCCATGCTGTTGATGATGTAATAGATGAGGAAGATGATGATGGACACCACGACTGGCATGCCCAGTCCGCCTTTGCGGATGATGGCTCCCAGCGGGGCGCCGATGAAGAAGAAGATGATGCACGCCAGCGAGAGCGTGAACTTCTTGTTCATCTCCACCCAGTGGCGGCGGATGAGCTTGTTTCCGTCATTCATCGTCAGTGACTTGATGGACAAGTCGCTGGCCGTCATCTCCACTTTGCGCTTGGCTTCGCCATAAGCCTCTTCCACCGTGTTCCGGCTCGACACGGCGAGCAGGCTGTCCATGTCAAGCCGTGTGATGCGGGTCTTTTCGATTTGGATGGAGTCGAAGCGGGTCAGCGGCGTGGAGTTGTAGGAACGTTTCATCGCGTCGTCATAATAGCCCCGGCCGATGCTGTCGTAGCGCACGTCGAGCGAGTCGATGTCTTCCCGGAGCTTGTTCATGCCTTTAAATTCGGGGTTGACCGTGAGGAAACTGCCGTCCTGCATGCTGAAGTTGGAATCGAAGTCGATGAGCGTATGCTTGCTCACGAATGACTCGCGCCGGTAAGGCACGTTCTGCGAACCGGTGTTCTGCTGCCGCAGGTTCTCAAACTGCTCTCCGTCGTAGAGGTGGAGGTAGAGATGTTTCTTGTCGGCTGTGGTCTCCATCTTGCCGGAGTCGGCGACGATGATGTGCGCATTCTCAAACCCGTCGGAGAAATTGTAAATCATCACGTTGTAGAGCATGCCCGTCTTCTTGTCCTTCTTGCGGACATAGAGGTTGTATTTCACTCCCTCGTTTCCTTCCCCCAACTGGTAGAAGGAGCTTTCGGGAATGTCCAGCTCGGGCGAAGCCTGCGTCATGGAGTAGATGAGCGTGTAGAGCTTCAGTTGCGCGTTCGGACCCGTCACGTTTTGGAAGTAAAACGACAGCCCTGCCACAAACACGGTGAAGATGATGAGCGGACGCATGACCTTGGTCAGCGGGATGCCCGCCGCTTTCATGGCGATGAGTTCGAACCGTTCGCCAAAATTGCCGAATGTCATGAGGGAGGCCAGCAACACCGCCAGCGGGGCAGAGGTCGGCCACAGGGCCAATGCCGAGTAATAGAAAAACTTCGCAAGAACAATGAGGTCCAAACCTTTGCCCACCATGTCGTCCACTCGCCTCCAGAGGAACTGCATCATGAAGATGAACAAGCAAATGAACGTCGTCCCGATGAACAGCAGGATAAAGCTTTTGATGACAAATATATCTAACTTCTTTATGCGTAGCATTTCGGTTACTTAATCTGTGTACGTATGCAAAATGCAAAATTAGTGTAAAAACAGATTTTAGGCCCGATGTTTTGAAGATTTTTATAGAATTAGGCCCCGTAGACGCGCCGTAAGGCGTCGATTTGCATGTCCCACAGTTCTTTTTGTTCGTCTTCTTCACCCGGTTCGGCGAAGTCGGTCACTTCCAGCACCAGGTCGTTGGTCAGCTCGTCCTGCGTGAGTTTCATCTCGAAATAGCATCCCGGTTCGTCTTCGTCCTTCCAGCGCATGCGCACGCAGCTGCCGTGTTGGATATACAGGATGGTTGCCTGCCGTGTTTCTGTCTTTCCCCATTGGAACGTGCAGAGCTTGTGTGTGATGTCCACTTTGTCGGCAAACCATCCTTGAAGCCCTGCGCTCGTGCTGATGGCGTTCCATATGACTGTGCTTGAAGCCGACCTGAGGGAGTATTCACAGTGTATCTTATTTTTTCGCATTTATACAAATGTTTGGCTGTTTGGCGGCAAGATAAGCATAGTTTTATAGATATGGAAATATTCGGATTGTTTTTTCTACGAACTTGTCAGTTGACCGACTTTCTGGTCAGCCGGACATCTCTTCGGAGGCAGGGATTAAACGTGTGGAAACTAACCCTTTAATCCGGCCCATGCACGCATAGGAGTCGGCCCGTGGACGGAAAGGAGTCCGTGGTCGGGCGGAAAGGAGGGTATGGTCGGCCGGCCTCTATGCCGTCCATGCAGGTACAGAAGGGCGTCCGGCATTCGTCTCCGACCTTTGTGTTTGTAGGGTTGGGGGAGACCTTGCATACAGCCGTTTGAAACTTTTTTAGAGAAAAGATGTCGAAAAGTTTGCATGATTGACAGAAAACGCCTACCTTTGCATCCGCAATTCAGAAAAAAGGATGGCGGGATAGCTCAGCTGGTTAGAGCGCATGATTCATAATCATGAGGTCCCCGGTTCAATCCCGGGTCCCGCTACTTTGAAAATTTAAGACTGTTGAGTGGCTTCCACACTTGGCGGTCTTTTTTATTTTTTAGCATTCATGTGTAACCCAATGTAGCTACGTGGATAAGGCAAGTTTTGAAACTTTGTTCAAAGAGTTGTATGTGAAATTATACTATTATGCTCTGCAGTTGATTCACGATGAAGAAGCAAGCAAGGACATCGTGAGCGGCATGTTTTGTGAATTGCTGGAAATCTATGAAACGCTTGATTCGGCGACTCTTCCAACTTATCTTTATCGTACAGTGCGCAATAAGTGCATTGACCATTTACGGCACGATGTCATAAAGGCAGCCTATGCGGATTATTACCTGAATGCCGTGGAGTATTGCTACGTGGACGAGGATGCTGGCTCGTTAGAGAAAGAACGCTGCGTGGAGGAAATGTTGGCAAGCCTTCCTGACCAAACAAGTTATATCCTCAAGCAGTGTTTTTTGCATAAGAAGAAATATAAGGATGTGGCTGAAGAGCTGGGTGTGTGCCAGGACACGGTAAAGAGGCATATCATGCGTGCTTTGAAATCGCTCCGAAAGTTATATTCAAGAAAAAAAGATTAATCACTGTCCCCGTTTTGCCTCGTCAGACGTATGGTAAAATAGAGACTAACACTTGGTAAGTATGAAGAAAAATCAAAATACGGAATCAGACTCCAAGTTAGGCAAGGCTATCGACGCGATGGAGCGCGAAGCACACATGTCTGCTGCAGAGCAGGCAGCTTTGGAGCAAGACGAGGATATGAAACAAGCATGCCGCGACATAGCATGTTTGGAAAAGGTGTTGCTTCGGCAACATTGTCCTGCGCCGGATGTTGAGGCGGAGTTGGCCAAAGTGCTGGCGTCGAAGAATGCATCCGCCGGGCGGAGCAGGTCGCGACGGCTTTGGATGATGATGGCAGGTGGTGTGGCGGCTATGTTGGCGCTGGCCTTGCTCATGCGTGGATGGGCAGGCGATGATCCTGCGGGGATGGAAACGTCTGTTGCAGAGGTCGTGGAGGAGAAAAAAATGCCGACTGATGTGACGTTGCAGGTAGGGACTTCCGCCGCATTGCCGGTATCGAGTCTCACCGAGGCTGATTTGCGGCAGAGTGGTGCTTTGCTTGACGGCGGAAACGGCATGACTTATGCGAACGCTTCGTCAGAAACAGTAGTCAGTAACACATTGTCTGTTCCCCAAGGGAAAGATTTTAAGCTGGTTCTGGCTGACGGTACTGAAGTGTGGCTCAACGCCGGAAGTCGTTTGGTCTATCCCAACCGCTTCACGGGCGACAACCGGGCTGTTCGTTTGGAGGGTGAAGCTTACTTCGATGTGGCCCGTGATGAACGCCGTCCGTTTGTGGTCGAAACAGACTATTTGCAGGCTGAAGTGTTGGGTACGGAGTTTAACGTACGTGCTTACCGACCATCTGATTGCCACGTGACCTTGGTGGATGGGCGCGTGCGGGTCGAGGATGCGCATGGCCACTATGCGGCGGAATTGTCTCCGGGGCAGGATGCCGGACTGAGTGAAGGCCGTGGATTTGTCGTGAAGGCCGTGGATACGGAAATCTATACGGCTTGGAAAGACGGGATGTTCTACTTTGACAACGCGACTTTGGGCGAGATTATGGATGAGCTGTGCCGTTGGTATGGCGTGGAAGCGGCGTATGCTCCTTCGGTGGACAAGAATGTTCGTGTGCGTTTTATGGCTGATCGCCGCAAAGGCGTGGAGCAGGCACTTGATTTGCTGAACAGTTTCGGTCGGGTGACGGCCAGTTATGATGCCGAAAGTCGCCGGGTCTCAATAAAATGAAAAAAAACTCCTTTTTAGCTGTCACCATTTCTTTTTCATAAACGTATATAGAGTAGATTGAAACTACTAATACCATACAGTTTATGAAAAAGACGTTTGCATTGTTGTTGCTTGGCTTGTCGTTGTTTTATCTCTGCCCGTTGCTGGCGCAGGCGCAAGCTGGTTCTGAGAAAAGGATAACCATTTCGTTTCATGAAGCAAAACTTTCGTCGGCTTTGAAGCAGCTTGACGAGGCCTTTGGCGGCATTTACAAGATAATGTTTGTATATGACGAGGTGGATTCCCACAAAGTGACTGTCGACATCCGGAATGCTCTCCTGCTGGATGCTCTTAGTCAGGTGTTGAAAAATACGCCTTTTGTTTACACCGTGAAAGATCGCTTTATCAGCGTGAGCCTCCGGAAGAAGTCGTCCGAGCAGAAACGTGCCCTGACCGGCACGGTGACCGACGAACAGGGCGAGCCGTTGATAGGCGCGGGCATCTTGATCGTGGGTGAGAAGACCGGTACGGTGACCAACGTCGACGGAGTCTTTAAGCTCCAAGTGCCAATGGATTGCAAGACGCTCCAAGTGTCTTACATCGGTATGGCAACCCAGCTGGTCGATGTGGTGGGGAAAAACACGGTCCAAGTCAGGATGAAGGAAGACGGCATGGTGTTGGACAATGTGGTGGTGACAGGTTATCAAACCTTGTCCAAGGAACGGAGTGCTGGTTCGTTCGACATGGTCAAGGGTGACGTCATCAGCGACAAGGTGGCACTGACAGGAAACATCCTTCAAGGCATGGAGGGCTTGGTCACAGGTCTGAGCGTCAACATGAGTGACGGGGCTGACAAATACACCGTGCGTGGCATCACTTCGCTTAATTCTACACGTTCTCCTCTCTTCGTAGTAGACGGTGTGCCTCTGGAAGGCGAGCAAGTAGAATCCCTTCTGAGCGGTAACGATATAGAAAGCATGACCTTGCTGAAGGATGCCACGGCGGCATCTATCTGGGGCTCTCAGGCAGCCAACGGCGTGGTGGTGATTACGACCAAAGGAGGCTCGCGGAAGCAGGACCTGCGCATAGCTTATGACGGTTCTTTCACTTGGATGGGCAAACCCGACTATGATTATCTTGACCGTATGGACGGAGAGACATTCCTGCGCAACGCGCAAGAGATGTTCGACCAATATGCTCCGCTCTATCCTTACGCTGACGTGCAGACTTCCCTCGTTGGCATTCCCAGTCGGAACAATCCGGTCGTGTTTCCCCACGAACGCCTGATGTATCAGGCTCTGAACTGTGAGATTAGCGAAGCCGAGCGCGACGCGGCCCTGCAGCAGCTCATGCGGCAAAACGGGCGCAAAGATTATGAGAATCATTTCCTGAGCAACAAATTGATGACACGCCACAACGTCTCTTTCTCCGGCGGCATGGACAAGATGTCATACTATCTTTCGTTGGGTTACGTAGGCGATCAGGGAACGGAGAAGGATTGGGCCAATCGCTTCACAGTCATCACGAAGGAAGAGTTTTTTCTTGCCCCTTGGTTGAAATGGGACATTACTCTTAATGCGTCCTACGGGCGTAAGCGAGCGCATCTCTCTCCGTGGGAAGATTATGAGAACGACAACATTCTCTTCGGTTTCAGTCCCTACCACGACATCCCCTATGCTACACTTTATGACTCGCTTGGTAACCCTGTGGACTGGTCTGTCTACTACATTTCGCAGGAAAAACGTGATGAGATAGAAGAACTTACGGGCACCGACATGAGCTTCTATCCTGTGGATGACTTCAATGCCAATTCTTCTAAAACGCTCGAAACCAACCTGCGTCTGAACACAGGTTTGACTATTGACCTGATTAAAGGGCTGCGCTATGAGGCACGCTTTCAATACAGCCGCTTCCATTCCAAAACCGAGAATTACTACCCTGGCTCCACATGGAAAATACGTGAAGAGCGCCTGACTGCCACGCCTCAGAACACGTTGGAATGCGCCTTGCCCACCACGGGCGGCAACTTCCTTTTGGACAATAGTTTGACTACCGACTGGACACTGCGCAACCAGTTGAGCTATAACAATGAGTTCAATGACGGACTTCACCAACTAAGTATGCTGGTGGGTACAGAAATACGTGAATACAAGAATACTGTGTTTTCCAACTTTCTTCGTGGATATGACATGCAGTCCATGCAATATACGCCTTACGATGATTATAATCTGAACCGCATATCCAATCCTGTTTATGGTAACACGACTGTCTCATTCAACAAGACCTACTATACACAGACTGAGGCCATGCGCCGTTATTTTTCGCTGTATGGCAACCTGGCTTATACCTTTAATAATAAGTATACGCTCAACGCCAGCCTGCGTGTGGACCAGTCGAACCTTTTTGGTAGCAACCCAGACAATCAGTACAAGCCCATTTGGTCGGTCGGCGGTGCTTGGAAAGTGTCTGACGAAACCTTTATGGAAGGCATTGATTGGCTTGACCGTCTCACTTTGCGTGCTACATTTGGCTTTGCAGGTAATTCGCCTCTTCCAGGACAAGGCGGTAACTACGATATACTTATGGCTACCAGCAGTTCTTTTTATGAGACCAATGGATTTAAAATATCCACTCCGGCTAACGATGAGATTACTTGGGAGAAGACACGTATGTGGAACATCGGTTTCGACATTGATGTGTTGAAGAGTCGTCTTGCTCTCACGTTCGATTACTATGATAAGCGCACCACTGACCTCATCAGCACCATGCTTCTCAATCCGGTCAGCGGATGGAATTCCACCATTGGCAATGTGGGCACGCTAACCAACAAAGGTTTTGAACTCTCTCTCAGCAGCCATAACATCAATGGCCGAGACTTTAACTGGTACACTAATTTCACCCTGTCGCACAATAAGAATAAAATCACCAAGCTCGATGTGGCTACTCCATATACTGCCGAGACTCTTATCGCCTATGGCAGCAGCATGAATGTGGAAGGTTATCCTGTCAACTCGCTCTTTGCCTATCGCTATGCCGGACTGAACGAAAAAGGCGAACCTCAAGCTTTTCTAGGAGATGGCACCATCGTTTCCGGAATAGATAGCCGGGGGCTCAGTCGTGAAGATGCTGTTTACTGCGGCACCACTGTGCCCAAGTTCTACGGAGGACTTACAAATCGCTTTACCTATAAGGATTGGGAACTTTCCTTTATGTTTGTTTACAATTTCGGCAATAAGATGCGCAATGAATGCGAACAGTTGGAATGGGGGCGTCCGGTTTCAAATCTCGACAACAGCTTTGACCGTCGTTGGCGCGTGCCCAGTGACGAGTTGAAGACTGATATTCCTGCCTGGACGCCGCAAGTGAATAGCAATGCCAACTTTGATCTTTTTTATTATAGCGATTATAATGTGCTTAATGCTTCCTACATCAAGTTGCGCGATCTCTCTTTGGCTTATCGAGTACCTGCTGATTTTTGCAAGAAGCTCCGGCTGGATGCTCTCCGCGTGCAACTTTCCATTGGCAATCTCTTCTATTGGGCAGCCAACGGCGAAGGTATTGATCCCGAATATTACCGACCTGATACTTGTGTGGACAGCCGTCAAGAACGATTGGGGCCAAGCTACTCCATTAATTTTAATATTAACATTTAAACCGATTAATTATGAATAAGATATTGATTATATTCTGTTCTGCTGCATTGCTGACTGCTGCATGTGACGACTTTCTAGACGAAGCTCCGCGCGGTTACACGATTCCCGACATGACGGAAGACTACAACAAGCTTCTTAATGACGGCACCATGAACAATATGCTTTTCTTCGATGCCTATTATCCCGCATGGAAGAGCGACGAACTTATCTATACGGATGGCTCTCTGGCCACTGTGTCGCAACTTTCGTCGTTCCCTACGTCTATTGAGGCGGCTGCTAAACTGCAGGCTGACATCTACCGTGCCGACCAAACCTCTACGGAGTGGAATACTTGCTATAACCAGATATATACGCTTAATGTGATAGTCGGCGAGGTTATGAATTCCAACGGCAACGAAGCTGAGAAACAGTATCTTCTGGCCGAAGCCCGCGTACACCGGGCATACATGCATTGGCTGTTGGCACAATGTTTTTCCATGCCTTATGATGAAAACGTAGCCGAACGGGAACTGACAATACCCATCGTGACCGAGGCCAATACACAAGTAATGAATTACGATCGTGCCACGATGCAGGAGCTTTACGCTTGGATTACCGTCGAGATGGAGGATGCTTGTCCGCAACTGGAAGAGCGCGAAGAGCATCGTATGCGTTGCTACAAAGCCACGGGATATGCTTTGATGGGCAAAGTTTATTTCAGCATGAGTCGTTATGATGATGCCCTCCGTGCCTTACGCATTGCTTACGACTTGCTTCGGGATGACCCAAATGTTTACTTGACCGACCACAACGAAAAACAAGCTTCTTACGGATACCGTGAATTAACCATGAACGAGATGCTCGCTTACATGCCCTATGCCTACCGCGACAATGAAGCTCTATTTTGTAAATACTCCAGTTGCATGAAGGAATATTATCCCGCTTATTACGGCGCAGAGCCTGCCGAATATCTTTCGCCTAAGGTGTATGCTCTCTATGACGAACATGATTTGCGTCGTAACTTGATAATTACGAAAGATGCCTCTGGTAATCCATTGTCTTATCCTACGGCAACTTTTTATACGTCGCAGGTCAACGTGGGTTGTAAATTGCCCGAAGTATACCTGATGTTAGCCGAGTGTGAAGCACGTGTAGGCTCTGTCGAAGAGGCCCGTGAGATTTTGACAGAGCTACGTCGTACACGTGTTCTACCTGGCTATGAGGAAGTGCCGCAAAGTGTTGTCACTCGTGAAGATTTGGTTCGCTACTGTTTTGATGAGGAAACGCGTGAGTTTGCAGGCTCGGATTATCGTTATTACATGGTGCGCCGCCTTTGGAACGACCCGCTTTTTCAGGCTCAAAAACCTTTGACGCATGAAGTAAGCGGACAGATATTCACCTGGATAGAAGAAGGCTTGAAGACGGAACTGCCGGAAACGGTGCTTAATTGGAATGAAAGTTGGAGATAAATGAATCAGAAATGAACGTAAGAATATGGCTACTTATTTATTTGTATTATTGACAAGTTTCTTGTCAATGTTTGTATTGCGACAAGACAAGGATTGTGTAGAATTGCAGGGACAAGTATTGCATTCTCCTTCGAAGTATGCATTTTTGTTGGGTGAGTATGGGCAGGACACGATACTTATCCGGGATGATGGCACGTTCTGTTTTAAGAAACGTATGGATATGCCTTGTGCCGCTACTTTTATGATACCTAAAGTCCGTTTGTATTATCAAGTATGGTTGGAAAATGGCCGGTCGACATGCTTGAAGCTGGATACGAACGATGTGACGACTTTGGATGTCACAGGGGATTCAGAGAAAGAAAATACATTCCTTAATGAGTCAGAAAAGTCCATACGGCTGATTCCGATGGATGGCGTAACTGATTTCCAAGTCTATTCACGACGGTTGAACTTGTTGGCTGATTCGCTCTTAGGATGCGCCTCTTTGGAAACGGGCAATCCTTCATTTGTCCGCTACGAACGGACCGTTTTTGAAAAATCCGTGAGAGACAAGCAATTTTCTTTTTTTCATGTCCTGTTGGAAGCCGGGAAAGCTGTCGATTCCGACACTTGCTACAACCGGTTTATGGAGGCCGCCGATTTGGAAGATGAAAAACTGGCCTATGGTGACGCATTCAGTGTGGTGGAGTGGAAGTCACGTTGCACAAGCAGGAAGCCCGAACGCGATTTGAGACAGATGATGCAAGTGCTAGAATCACAGGTCATGAATCCTTCAGTCAAGGAAGAGGCTGCTTTCAATATTGCTCGTATGTATTTTACTTCAGGAGAGCAGACTGGGCGTGAAGAAGTATATGCTTCTGCGTTGCGTTCGATGGCAACCGCGGAAAAACGGAAACAATTGACGGCCTTCTATGAGCAAGATTCGCGAATGCGCAAGGGTGGGACGAAAATCCCCGAGTTTGATGTGATGACGCCGGATGGGACACATGTGAAGTTTTCATCTGTTTGTGAGAAGGGCGTGATTTTTGTAGATATTTGGTCTACATGGTGTGGCCCTTGTTGTCGTGAGATTCCCTATGTGGCCGGATTGGTAGAGCACTATCGGGACAATCCTTCCATTGAGTTTATCAGTCTTTCCATCGATCAGAATGTGAAAAATTGGAAGTCTTTCCTAAATAAGTCTGACCATAAGGGATGGAAACAATACCTGATACCACCAACAGGGCGGGATGCTTTTTTAAAACAACTTGCAATCAATGGTATTCCGCGTTTTATGGTAGTTGATAAAGATGGGCACATTTTGGATGCAAATGCTCCCAGACCTTCTTCTGACGGTATACTTCCTTATTTGGACGGATGGATAAGCAAATCTAGTGGCGGGACACGATAAAGGAAACACTCATATTTTGAGAGATTGCGTATTTGAGCGGACATCTTTTGGCTTTCAATTTTTCATAAACCGGCAAAAAGATGTCCGTTTTTTGTCCCGTGCTTTTTCGTTTGGTGAATAGGTTTTTCGCCGGTGTTTGTGCAAATAGATGTAAAGCTTTTCCAAATAGCGTCAAGTGCAGGGCCTTGGGAGGGAGGATATATGAAACATTTTTGCGTGCTTTGCAGTGATTTTTTAACAAGATACATTATGACGCAGAAAACTCGAAATTCTTATCTCTTTGTTTTGATATTGGTCGGAGTGCTCGCTGCCTTCGGACCGTTTGTGACTGATTTTTATTTGCCTGCTTTGCCCGAACTGGCCACTTATTTTGACACTACGGCATCTGTGGCCCAGCTTAGCTTGACTTTTAGCATGATAGGTCTTGGAGTGGGACAACTTTTCATCGGGCCGCTGAGCGACAAGTATGGGCGTAAGCGCCTGTTGTTGGTCTCTCTGGCTTTTTTCTTGCTGTCGACGCTGGGATGCGTGCTGGTCTCCGGCGTGGGAGCTTTCCTTTTCTTCCGGCTGTTGCAAGGGCTGGCCGGAGCCGGAGGCGTGGTCATTTCGAAGTCCATAGCCACAGATCTTTATGACGGTCGCGAACTGGCACGCTTTTTTTCCACGCTGAGTGCTGTCCAGGGATTGGCCCCCATTTGTGCGCCTGTGCTTGGAGGTGTGTTGCTGGAAGTGACGGACTGGCGCGGCATTTTCGATGTGTTGCTGCTTTTGGGAGTGGCATTGGTCGGGATGCTGTGTTTCTTTCGGGAGTCCTTGCCGTCTGAATATAGGCATGGCAAGTCTTTGTTGTCGGTCTTCCGCAGCTATCGTCCTGTCGTGACACATCGTGATTTCATGTTTTATGTGCTTGTGCAGGCATTCGCCATGGGGGTGATGTTTGCTTACATTGCAGCTTCGCCATTCATCTTCCAACAGCATTTTGGACTTTCGTCGTTGGCTTATAGCGTTTGTTTTGGTGTCAATGCGCTGTCTGTCATGGTGGGCAGTTTCGTCGTTTGCCGTTTCGGCAGCGTACGGCGTGGCCTGGGTGTGGGCAGTGTGGCTTTTTCGTTGATGTGTCTGGTGACAGGCATGTTGCTGGTGTCCGGAGGCGGGGTCGTTTGGGTGGAAGGTGCGTTACTCGTGTTGCTGCTGTGCTTGGGGATGATTCTGCCCACCAGCACGACGCTGGCTCTGGAGCTGGAGCGGGGCAATTCCGGCAGTGCGTCGGCAGTGCTCGGGTTTATGCCTTTCTTGTTTGGCGGAGTCGTGTCTCCCCTGGCCGGATTGGGTGACATGGTCGTCTCCCTGGCCACAGTCATCGCCGTGTGTGGGCTGTGCACACTGTTTTTTGCCGCGGCAAGCTGCGGACGGCAGAAGTTGGTCCGCGTATTCCGCCGAGTCGAGAGCCGGATGTGAATGTGTGTGGCGACGGTGGCCGTTCGTCCTGTTCCCTGTTATGCCAATATCCAGGCGACAGCCTTGGCCATTCTTTTGTCCGGTGCTGTGAAATGGTTGCCCGGGTTCATTTCGAAGTGGGTCGGGATGCCCATTTCCCTCACGAGGTCATGGACGGAGCGTGTGCAAGTCTCTACTTGGCTCATGAGCGGATGGCGTGTGCGGCTTTCTTTGTCTCCCAGAGAGAAATAGATGCGGTCGGGACGGCATGCCGGACGGTGGTCTGTCAGGTAGTCGATGAGATGCGGATACCACAATGAGGCGGAGACACAGGCTATACGTTTGAAGACATCCGTCTGCCAAGTGCTCCAGAGCGTGAACAGCCCGGCCAGTGAATAGCCTGCCTGGGCGACGTAGAGCGACGGGGCCGGCAGCCGGGATTCCACTTCAGGCATCCACACCCGGAGCATTTCCTCTAAGTGAGTAGGAGCATTTCCGCTGAAGGGTGGTTCTCCTTTCCGCACGTTGCTGGCCGGCCAGGGCGTGAGGTCGTTGTCGAAGTCAAAGTGGTGGATGACGGCGAGGTTGAATGGAGGGCAACCCTCCTCATGGCAAGCTTTCCACACGTCTTCGCCGTCTCCTGTGAATGCGTGCGTATAGACGGTGGGGACGGAATGTGTACAGTCGTTCCAAATCTTGATTTCCATGTCTTTCTGATGTTTTGTCTGCCCGAAGTTACGTCTTATTTTTGAGACGGCCTTGTGTCACGGACAGATAGTGGATGGGCTGAGTGGTTTGCCCGCGTATGAGTATAATAAAAGAGGCTGTGTCGAAGAATATCAAACACAGAGTCACGGAGACATAGAGGTAAAATAGTATAAGTCAACAAAATAAAATCTCTGTACCTCTGTGCCTCTGTGTTTAAATCTCATTTTGACAGCCTCCTTTCGACAGTCCGTGTCTTGGCGGGCTTATCGCAAATAATCCAAAATCTTGCCGCTGAGTTGCAGCAGTGATATTTCGCAGACCTTGATGTCGTATTGCACCGAGAGGATGCGTTCTTCGGCGTCGAGCAGACTCTGTTGTGCTTCGCGCATCTCGATACCGGAGAGGTCACCTTGCATGTAGCGCTCGATGGCGATGTCGTGGTTGTCACGTGCCGTGATGAGGTTCTGGCGTTCCAGATTGAGCAGGTTCAGGTTGTTTTTGTATGCCTGCCACATGTTCATGAGGTCGGCACGTAGACTTTGCTCCAGTTGCTGGCGGGCGAGTTCTGAGTTTTCGATTTCCAGGCGTGCATTGTGGAATTCGCGGCGTCGGTTTCCGTCGAAGAGGTTGAATCCGAGGGTCAGTCCGGCGTTGAATCCCCAGTTGCCGTTTTTGCGCGTGGGTGACGAAGAGTCATATTTGTTGTACGTATATCCGTATCCGGTGTTCAGTCGCAGGTAAGGGTAATCACGTGAGCGCACTTTCTTGTAGTCCAGTCGTGCGATGTTCAAGTTTTGACCGGCTTGGAGCAAGGAAGCGTTTGTGGCCAACGTGGCGTCCCACAATTCGTTGAATTGCAGGTTGGCGTTGATGTCGATGAGCGAATCGCGGATGATGAAGAATTCGTCGACGTCGGGCACGGCCATCAGTTCATTGAGCCGGATGCGTGAGGTGTGCAGGGCTTCCTGCTGCTTGATGTATTGGGCACTGTCGGCGTTGAAGTCCACCAATGCCTGCTGGAAGTCCAGGCGTGAGCCACTACCGATGTTGTGGCGCATTTCGGCCACACGCACACGCTCCTTCGAGAGTGACACGGCATAGAGGTAGTTTTTCAGACGTATCTTTTGCTGGATGAAGTTGTAGTATTCCGAGGCGATGTTGGCCACCATGTCTTCGATGGCGATGCGTGTGTTGGTCTCGCCCTGGCGTTTCAGTTCGCGCAGCCGCTTGTAGTCGGCCGTCATGTTGAGTCCGTCGAATAGTGTCCAGTTCAGGTTCAGGCCGACATCGACTCCTTGGCTGAAGACGTTTCCGGTCTTGGTGGTGACACCTGCGTTGTTGGTTTCCTGGCTCTTGTCGACATTGCCGGTATATCCGGCCGAGAAGTCGAGGGTCGGGAGCAGTCCGGCGTTTGCCCAAGTCGCGTTGTTGTCGCTGATTTCTTCGTTGTTGTGGGCGATGCGCAAGTCATAATTGTTTTGCAGGCCCAGTTCCAGACAATAGCGCAGGTTGTAGAACTTCTGTGCCTGTGCGCCGGCAAGGAAGCACACGGTCAGGAGAAAAAGGTATATGCGTTTCATTCTTTCTTTTGTTTTTTGATTCGGTTCGTAGAGATAAAGCTATAGACAGCCGGCACGATGAACATGGTCATGAAGGTCGACACAATCATGCCGCCCACGACGGTGATACCCATGGCGATGCGCTGGTTGCATCCTTCGCCCGAGGCAAATGCCAGCGGGAGCAGTCCCAGCACTGTGGCGGCACTGGTCATCAGGATGGGGCGCAGGCGTTGGAGCGAAGCGTCCTGTATGGCCTGCATCTTGTCCTCTCCTGCGGCTTGTTTCTGATTGGCAAATTCCACGATGAGGATACCGTTTTTGGCCACAAGTCCGATGAGCATGATGATACCGATTTGGCTGAACACGTTCATGGTGATGTCGTTGAAGTACATGAATATCAAAGCTCCTGTAATGGCCAGCGGCACAGTCACCATGATGACGAACGGGTCTTTGAAGCTTTCAAACTGTGCTGCCAGAATCAGGTAGATTAGCACGATGGCAAGCATGAAGGCAAACATCAGGCTCGATGCGCTCTCGCTGTATTCCTTTGATTCTCCGGCGAGTGCGGTGCGGAATGTGTCGTCGAGTACTTCCTTGGCGATTTTATCCATCTCTTCGATGCCTTGCCCGATGGTCTTTCCCTCGGCCAGTCCGCTGGAGATGGTGGCAGACACGAAGCGGTTGTAACGGTAGAGCTTGGGGGGAGCAATGCCGTTTTCCAGTTCGATGAGGTTGTCGAGCTGCACCATGTTGCCGTTGTCGCTGCGCACATAGATGGCTTTCAGGTCAGCCGGCTTGTTGCGCTGTTGGCGGTTGATTTCTCCCAGGATTTCATACTGCTTTCCGTTCATGTAGAAATAACCCATGCGCTGTCCGCTCAATCCGTATTGGAGCGTCTGCGCGATGTTGCGTGTGCTCACGCCCATGGTGCTGGCTTTGTCGCGGTTGATGACGACGCGTGCTTCGGGTTTGCTGAATTTCAGGTCTACGTCGGCCATCTGGAAGGTCGGGTTGCTATAGACACGGGCCATGAACTCTGGCAGGATTTTTTCCATCTTTTCCAGATTGGTCGCTTGTAGCACGTATTGGACGGGCATGCCTCCGCTTCGTCCTCCGAATGAGGAGTTTTGGCGTACGAAAGCGCGTCCCTTGGTCTTGGTGCTCACAGCTTTTGATAGTTTTTCAGCCATCTCCATCTGTGTGTAGTCGCGGTCTTTCATGTCTTTCAACGTGATTTGCACATTACCGCTTCCACTCGACACGCGGGCTGTCACCTTGTCGGCGTCGGGGATGATGGAGTCGACGAGCAGGTTGATGTCCTCTGTGTAGTCGCGGATATATTCATAAGTGACGCCTTCCGAGCCCATCGTGCGGATGGTAATCTGCGAGCGGTCTTCCAGCGGGGCCATTTCGGCAGGGATGGCACTCCACAGCACGCCGATAAGTCCGAATGTCACGATGATGATGGGGATGGCAATCCAGCGTCGGCGCAGGAAAGCATGGAGCGAGCGGCTGTATAGGTTGTTCATGCCGACAAAGAAGGGTTCGGTCTTGCGATAGAACCAGTTCTTTTTCTCCTGTCGTTTCAGTAGTTTGGTGGCAAGCATGGGCGTGACGGTCAATGCGGCGAAGGCTGATATGAGCACACTGCCCGACACCACGAAACTGAACTCTCGGAAGAGTCGTCCGGTGGTACCCTCCATGAACACGATGGGGAAGAACACGGCCACCAGCGTGATGGTGGTGGAGATGACGGCAAAGAAGATTTCCTTGGAGCCTTCGATGCCGGCTTCGAGTGGTGTCATGCCCTGTTCGATGCGGATGTAGATATTTTCAGTCATGACGATGGCGTCGTCGACCACAAGTCCCACAGCGAGCACGATGGCAAGCATGGAAAGCACGTTGATGGAGAAACCTGCTACATACATTACGAAGAATGCACCCACGAGCGAGACGGGAATCACAATGCAGGGAATCAATGTCACGCGCCAGTCGCGCAGGAACAGGAAGATGATGATAATGACGAGGATAAAGGCTTCGTAGACTGTGCTCTTCACTTCCTCGATAGAGGCACGGATGAATCGGGTATTGTCGAAACCATAGTTGTACTGGATGTCTTCAGGCAAGTCCTTTTCCATCGTCTGCATGCGTTTGTAGACGGCATCTGCGATGTTGATATGGTTAGCTCCCGGTTGCGGGATGACGACGACTCCGACCATCGGGATGCCGTTCATCTTCATGTAGCTTTTTTGGTCTGCCGGACCAAGTTCGGCGCGTCCGATGTCACTCAGTCGGATGATTTGGTTGTTTTCTTCTCTCAGGATAAGGTCATTGAATTCCTGCACGGTGTGCATGAGTCCCATGGTACGGATGGTAAGTTCGACGGTATTTCCTTCGATACTGCCGGATGGGAGTTCCACGTTTTCTCTGTCGAGCGCTTCTTTCACGTCGGTCGGTGTGATGCCGTATCCGGCCATCTTCACCGGGTCGAGCCAAAGTCGCATGGAGTAACGTTTCTCACCCCAGATGCTCACACTACTTACTTCCGGGATGGTTTGGAGTTGTTCCTTGACTGTGAGGTCAGCCACTTCGCTCAATTCCAGCAACGAGCGTTTGTCACTTTGGAGCGCTACCATCAGGATGGGTTGTGCGTCTGCATCTGCTTTTGAGACGGTGGGCGGGTCGCAGTCGTCAGGCAAGTTGCGTTGTGCGCGTGACACTTTGTCGCGCACGTCATTGGCAGCAGTCTCCAAGTCTACGGAAAGTTCGAATTCGATGGTAATGCGGCTTTGTCCCTGTTGGCTCACACTGGAGAGTGAGCGGATACCGGGGATACCATTGATGTTTTGCTCCAGGGGTTCGGTGATTTGGTTCTCGATGACGTCGGCATTTGCTCCTGCATAGGAACAGGTCACAGAGATGATGGGGTTGTCCACCGAAGGGTATTCACGTACGCCCAGATAGGTGTAACCGATCAGACCAAACAAGATGATGATGATGGTGAGCACCGTCGCCAATACCGGATGACGTATACTTAGTTCTGATATGTTCATAGGCGCGTGGTGTTAATCGATGTTATCCAGTTTGACTGGTAGTCCGGTGCGTAGCTGGAGAGTTCCTGAAGTGATGATGGTGTCGCCCACTTGCAAGCCCCTCACGACTTGTACTTCTGCATCCGTACGCAGTCCGGTTGTGATTTCCACAGGCTGTGCCAGTCCGTTTTTAAATAAATAGACTTTGTCTTTTCCCATTTCCGGGACGATGGCTTCAGCCGGGATGGCGATGGCATCGTTGATTTCAGCTTTCTTCAGGTTGATGCTGGCGTAGCGTCCCGGCAACAGTGCGTTGTCGTGGTTGGGGTAGATGGCGCGTACTTTCAACTGGTGCAGCTCCTGGTCGATGGTCGACTCCACGGCATAAACTTTTGCTTTGTAGACTTTGAGTCGGTCTTCCATATAGAAATCCAAGTTGAGTCCTCTTTTCATGTCGCCGGCGTATCGTTCAGGGACGGAGAATTCGACTTTGAGGGGGGAAGTCTTGGTAAGTTTGGCAACGATGGTCGTGGGTGAAGCATAAGTTCCGACGCTCACTTGGCGCAGACCGATGACGCCGTCGAAAGGTGCTTTTAGTTCGGTCAGTGCGATTTCTTCTTTGACGATGTTTATTTCTGCATTTAGTGTAGCCAAGTCCGTGCGCACCTGTTCGTAGGCTTCCTGGCTTACGGCGTCACGCTTCAGCAACGCTTGCTGGCGGTACACGCGGTCTTCTGCAAGCTTTACTTGTGCCTGAAGGCGTTGCAGCTCGGCTTGCAACTGTCTGTCGTTTACTTTAGCTAAGGTTTGTCCTTTCTTGACGGATGAGCCTTCCATGAAATTGATTTCAACAATCTTACCAGATGTTTCAAAAGACAAGTCTACTTCTTCGTCAGGAAGCAGTGTGCCGGTCACGGTGAGTTCATCGGTCATGGATTCTGGCTTGATGACCTTCCCGTTGACATTTAGAATCTTCTTTTTGCTTGATTGTTGGGATGCCGCGTTTTCTGTCGTTTCCAGTTCTTCATTGATTCTTGGGCGCTGGGAGTATATGCCCCAGCCAATCAGGCCAAGGCCGATGACAATGATAAGTCCCCACTTTACTTTCTTATTCATGGTGTTTTGCTTGTTGTTTTTATCTGTTTGTTTGGTTCGCTTTCATGGTGTTTTCGAGTGTGCTTGCGTCGAAAGCCTACTCAGGGTTTGAATAAAAATAAGTCACATACACTAGGGTTAGACACAAAACTGTTTGTAAGGTTTAATGGCTAACTTTATTTCATTTGATTTACCGACAACTTTAATAAGCTGCACGGTATTTTCCTTCATGCTCGTCTTCCAGGATATTGAGGTAGGAGATGTAGCGTGATTCACTGATGAGATGTTCCTCCACAGCTTGGCGTACGGCGCATCCCGGTTCATGGACGTGGGTACAGTTGCTATATTTGCATCCAGCGGCATAGTGGAAGATTTCCTTGAAATAGTGTCCCACTTCTTCTTGCTCCATGTCGAAGGTGCCGAAGCCTTTGATTCCCGGAGTGTCGATGATGTAGCCTCCACCGGCGACTTCAAACATTTCAGAGAATGTTGTTGTGTGCATGCCTTTGTTGTGGTATTCGGAGATTTCTCCTGTCTTTGCTTGAAATGCTGGGTGGATGGCGTTTATCAGTGTTGACTTGCCGACTCCGGAATTGCCTGAAAACAAGGTTACTTTGTGTGGAAGCAAAGCGCGTATGGCGTCCACTCCCTGTCCGTCTGTCGCAGAGATGATGTAGCAAGGATAACCGATGTGTTCGTAGAGGCTGACAAGAGCATCCAGTAGCTGGAGCTCTTCCGGTGTGTATAAATCTACTTTGTTGAAGATGAGACTCACCGGGATGCGGTAGGCTTCGGCCGTAGCCAGAAACCGGTCGATGAAGATGGTCGATGTCTCAGGATAGTTCACTGTGACGATGAGGAAACTTTGGTCGAGGTTGGCCGCGATGATGTGTGATTGTTTGGACAGGTTTGACGAACGGCGGACGATGTAGTTTTTTCGTTCGTCGATGGATGTAATGAAAGCCGTTCCTTCGTTGTTGAGTGTGATGTCCACTTTGTCGCCTACAGCGATAGGATTGGTACTTCGAATGCCTTTCAGGCGGAAATTGCCTTTGATTTTGCAGTCGACGACCTGGCCTTCGTCGGTCTTCACTTGATACCAGCTACCTGTGTTTTTGATTACTAGTCCGTGCACGTCTAAGAATTTGAAGAGATGGTGAAGATGAATATATATGAACTACGCAGAGCGCCGCAGATTCCTGAACCGTATTTTGATGGTTTCAAAAAGCGTTCACTCTGCGAGGCTCTGCGTTGTCCATTCAAGCATCAATGAAGTCTGTGCGATGTCTTTATACAGTCATGATTTCTTTGTCCTTGGCTGCCAGCATGTCGTCGATTTGTTTGATGAACTTGTCATGCACCTTTTGAAGCTTGGCTTCGGCATTTTTCTGTTCATCTTCGGGCATGCCGTCTTTGACGCCTTTTTTGAGGGCATCAATCGCATCACGGCGAGCATTGCGCACGCTCACTTTGGCTGTTTCGCCTTCGCCTTTGCACTGTTTAGACAGTTGCTTGCGGCGCTCTTCTGTCAAGGGCGGGATACCGATGCGGATGATTTCGCCGTTGTTCTCGGGCATGATGCCCAGTGCTGAGTCGATGATGGCTTTTTCGATGGGGCGGAACATGTTTTTATCCCACGGCTTGATAGCGATGCTGCGCGCGTCGGGAGTCGTTACGGCTGCCACGTTGTTGATGGGCACCATGCTACCGTAAGAGTCCACACGGATGCCGTCCAATAAGCGGACGTCTGCCTTTCCGGCACGGATGTGGGCCAATGCGTCGTCAAGATACATGATAGCCATGTCCATTTTTTCTTGTGCTTCTTCCAAAATAACTTTCGAGTCAGTCATATAGGTTCGTATTAAAGTGTTATCAATAAGAGTTCAGTGCAACAAAAGTAGTATAAAAGAATTAACGATGCAATGATTGGAGTGATATTTCCGCTGTTTACACTTTTTTCCGTTGTGCAAGGAGGCGTATTGCAAACCAGAAATGATGTATCACTGTGCTGGCTGTGCCATAGTGCCTGCACATGATGTGGAAGCGTTCGAGCAGGGAAGCCTGATGATTGTGTGTGGTGAGTCCTTCTTCCAGGTAGTCGATGAGGGTCAGGTGGGTGTTGTGAAGCACATTGGACTGTTTCATGACCCGTATGCACCAGTCGAAGTCGGCCGAGAAGCGGTAATGCAGGTCATAGAGCGGGGCGATGGCGCGGCGGGCGAAGAAGGCTTGATGGCATACGAGCATTCCTTGCTTGAAACTTTTCCAGTTCAGATGTTCGGGCGGGCTCAGCCGGCGCATACGGATGAAATGTCCTTCGTTGTCGACGATGGCTGTCTCTCCATAGATGACATCCGGGACTTCCGTGCCGTCGTGGTTCGCCAGCACCGAGTGCACGATGCCTTGCAATGTGTCGTCTTCATGCAGGCAGTCACCGGCGTTGAGGAAACAGACATAGTCGCCTGTCGCCAGTCTCAGGCCTTTGTTCATGGCGTCATACAGCCCTTTGTCCGGTTCACTGACGATCGTGTGGATGTGTTCTCTGTATCGTTCGATGATGTGCAGGGTGTGGTCGGTCGAAGCCCCGTCGACGATGATGTATTCCACATTGCGATAGGTCTGTGTGATGATGCTTTGTATCGTGTCTTCCAGGACTGCGCCTGCATTGTAGGTCACAGTGATGATGGAAAATTTAGGATGAAAGTGTGAGTGCATACCTGTCATTATTGGCCGAGAGCCTGGTTATAGATTTGGATGTATTGTCGGGCGACGGCCGCTTCCGAATAGCAGGCGATGGCTTTCCTGTGGGCTGCTTCGTGGAGTCCTTCGTTGGATTCGGACAAAGCCCAATGTATGCCGTTGGCCAGGTCGGAAGCCGAGCGGTATTCCGCCACGTAGCCATTGTGCAGATGGTCTATCATCTGCGGAATGCCACCCACATTGAAGCCTACGCACGGAGTGCCGCACGACATGGCTTCCACGATGGTGTTCGGCAGATTGTCCTGCAGGGAAGGAGTGACGTAGAGGTCCACGGCATTGTAGATGTCCACCAGGCGTCGTTCGTCACTGACGAAATTCATGTTGTACGTCGGGAATGGGAGGAGCAAGGCGCTTTCTTCCGCCTGTTTGCCCACGATGACCACTCCGATGCGTTCACTGAGGTCGGCATATTGTTCTTTCAGGATGTGGCAGGCTTCGATGAGGTAGGCCACTCCCTTGCGTTTGTCCGTTGTCTTCATCGAACCGAAGAGGATGAGTTTGCGGTCGGACGGAAGTCCCAGTCGCTGGCGTGCTTCCTGCTGGTTGTGAGGGTGGAAGAGGTGCGTGTTGATGGCATTGGGGATGTTTGTCACCTGTTTCCCCTCCAGCAGCCGGCTCTTCTTGGCCAGCCCTTCGAGCCAACGGCTGCAAGCGACGAAGCGGATGTCGCTGTGTCTCATAAGCTCAGCTTTCTTCTGGAATATTTTCCAGGCCAAATCCTTCTGACGTCCTTTGCCATAGAGCTTGGGACAGTGGTTGCATTCGCTTTGGTAGCGCGTGCAGTCGTCGGCATAATGGCAAATGCCGGTGAAACACCACATGTCGTGCATGGTCCACACGACCGGTTTGCCTGAAGACGTGATTTTGCGGAGTTTCTTGAGGGAAAGCATTCCTTGATTGACCCAGTGCAGGTGGATGATGTCAGCTTGTTTGAATTCCGGGAGTTCAGTCACGTCGATTCCCGTGTTGGCTATGTCCACTTCGAACAGGTTGTGACGTTTGAAGCGGTTAGCCTTCCAGATGACGATGCGTTCCCAGATGAATCGCCACACGTTGAGCCATGACGGGGACAGTTCCACCACGTCGGCCGCGTCGGTTTGCTTGTCGCGCACCAGCATGGTGGCTTGGATACCGTTGTTCCTGAGTGCTTCCATGAGGCGACGGGCCGCGATGGCTGCTCCGCCTGTTTTTTCCGATGTATTTATGATGAGTACTCGCATGGGGTTTGTTTTTTAGTCATTTAGTGGCTGAGATGATGATATAAGGAGAGAGCAACCTGCATTTTATCGGGAAGAGCTTGAGTGCGCAACTGAGCAGTTTGACTACGGATTTCTTCACACTGACCGACATGCCCGGCTTGGGTTCCAGCCACACCATCGGCTTGCGGGTGTATTCCACCCGTACGTCCTTCAGGCCGAGTTCCGCACAAATGTGCTTCAAGTGTTTCAGGTGCATGCTCTTCAGGTTGTGGATACGCAGGTTGGGGCGGTCGAACACATATTGCACCAAGCCGTTGAGACCGCGCAGGTTGGGCAGGATGATGAGCAGCTGTCCGCCGGGTGAGGCCAACGCCGCATGCCGCGCGATGACATCTTTCGTGTCCTGAAAATGTTCGATGAAGCCCAGGGAAAACACCATGTCGTATGTCCGGTCTGCCTGGAACTGGAAGAAGTCAGCCTCTATCGCCCTGATGGAATCTGCCGGAATGCCGTTGTCACGCTCCACCCGGTGGATGACTTGCCGGTCGACATAAAAATCAAGCAGTGTGACGTCCGTGCATACGTGTTTGTAGAAATAGCCGGCATTGAGTCCCGGGAAACCTCCGATTTCGATGAAACTGTGGCATTCTTTGGGGAGAATGTAGTTCTTGTAAACCGGTTTCTGAGGGATGGCCGTGAACTTGTAGTTCTTCCAATACGCTTCCCATAGTTTGCGGTCTGTCATTTTGTTTTCCATAGGCTGCATAGTTGTTTGACACGACGGATGAGTTTGCTCCTGAACGAGTTTGTACGTTTGTAGTAGTCGCTCATGGCTTGGCGTGCTGCAAGGTTTTCCTTTGCGGGTGACAGCCGGTCCACGTGCAGCCGTTTGCCGCAGAGGTTGACGCCATAGAGCGCTTCGTTGCCACAGTGGGTGCCGCTGCCGTCAAATCCGATGTTTTGCACCAGGGAGCGTCCGGCATTGAGCGACAGGATGCCTTTCAGGAAAAGGCTGGCATTCCAGCGGATGGCCCATGAATTGTTTTTCCCTGCAATCTGGCGGCGTAGCATGCGCGTGTAGCCGTAGCGTCCGTCGAAGTCGAACGTATAGTCGAGCTTTCGCGCCAGAAGTTCGTCGAGCAGGGCTTGGCCGTCCGGATTGAAGTGCTTCCAGGCACGTGCCCAGGTGGCCCATCCCCAACTGCCTGTCCAGCGGATGAGGAATGTCTCGGGGAGTGATGGGTTTTGGGTGAATTCGCAGGCATGTACATGCCCCACCAGCGGTTCGTCCTTGTAAGTCTCCAGCGCATCATTCATGAAAGTGAGGAAATAGGGAGCTGTGACGAGGTCATCTTCCAGGACTATGACGCGTCCGAAGCGGTTCACCTGTGTCGTCACGCCGTCGATGATGTTGCGGGCGAGTCCCCAATTTTCCTTGCGCTCCGTCACGTTGACGCTGCGGAAGCCCCGGATGCCGCGCACGTATGTCCGCACTTCTTCCACAGCGGCATGGGCCGTGTCGTCACGCGCAGCGTCGGAGTAGACGAACAGGTCGCTTTCCGCAGCCAGATAGTTGGCTTGAAGGGCTTCGACCGTGCGCTTCACGTGGGCCGGACGGTTATAGACGAAGAGCAGGATAGGGGCGCAGGCCGTTTCCGTCCCTTCCCGGGGGAGAGACGTGTGTATGTCGGATTGTTGAGGAGCTGGAGCGTGCATAAGTTTCTTTTAATTTTGTTTTACGAAGGCCTCCCCTTCGAGGGAGGTTTGAAGGGGCTTTCCAGGAGGTCGGGTGTCGCTTGGTTATCTCGATATGAAAGCCATCCGGTCGAGCAGCTTGCTCAGCACGTTGTGCCGGGCCGGTCGATGGCGGCGTCGTTTGTCCTTCAGACAGTTGACCAGTGATTTCAGGGGCAATAGGAAAAACAGGCGAGACAGGTTCTGCTGTTGCTCTTGAAGCAGCCGCCGGTATTCGTCGGGATTGTCCTCCAGTCGTCGGATGAGGCTGACGGCTTCGTCCATGGTCTTCACGTTGCAGGCGTCGGTGATGAGTTCCCGATGGATGACCTCGTCGCGGTTCATGATGGCAAGCGTGCCCAGCGAGATGGCCTCAGCGACGGAGTTGCCGCGGATGGTGCGTCCGCCCATCTTGACGAAATACTTGGCATCGTAGATGTTGGTCAGGTTTTCAGCGATGAGCTGCCGGTGCAGGATGATGTCCTGTCCGGCGTCCTGCAAAGGCTTGAAATGCTCGGGTACGCGGGTGACAGGCCGTTCGCTGGTGGAATTGATTTCCATGAACACTCCGTGACTGCGCGAGGGTCGTCCCAGCTTGTCGGCCATGATGTGCTCCAGCGTGTTGCCGTTGACAAAGGTGTAGGGGAAGTCCACGGAGCCGCATGTCTCTGCCACGATGCCGCGTGCCAGCTGGTTCAGGGTGACGTCGTAGCCGAAACGGGCCGTGCGGGTGGCCATGTTGGCTTCGCCAATCATATAGGCAAACAGCGTGTGCGGATACTGTCGCACGAGGGCCGTCGGGAGGCTGATGTTGATGGAGATGACGATGTCATAAGCTCCCCAGTCGACCGAATAGCAGCTCACGGCGAAGTCGCCGTTGGCGTGTGCGCTGCCCGGGCGTTTGAATTCTTGCCCCGGAATCTTGTCGAGAGTCTGTGTCTTGAGCAGGTAGAGATGCTTGGCCAGGTGGGGGATGACTTTCCGGTAGAGCTGTGTCTCCCACTGCGGCTCTTCATGCACGATGTAGAAGTCGGCGCCCAGCTCGGCCATGAGCGCGATGGGGCCCACTCTTCCCTGGGAAGAAAACAGGATGTTTCCGGCATCCTTTTCGGAGGTGGGGCAAACGTAAAGGTCCTGGTAAACTTCTTGCTTCACCAGGGCTATCTTAGGGCTATTCATGGATATACGGATTTGTCTTTGCTGGGTGCAAAGATAATAGATTTTGTCCGCATAAGTCCGTTCTGTATATACTTTTCTGACGGAAGGTTTTGCGGATGTTTTTGTCCGGTTACGCCTTTGTCAGAATGTAAACATCCGGGCTTACAGGGTTGACAGACGATGCGAAATTGTCTATTTGGCTGACAGCCTTTTTCCTATGGGAGGTACAGATAGCGCGCAAGAGAGCGTTTCTATTGAATCTTTATACAGGAATATGGAAGAAAACAGTGTCTTTATGCACAAGAATGGATATTCTTGCATCCTCGGAAAGGAAGGAAAGCCGGAGCGGGCCGGATTCCGGACGGGAGCGGAAAGGAGGGTAACCCTGCACGGAGTGGTTTCGGCGAATAATCGTGTCGGGTCGGCCGGACGGATAGCGGCTGTTTGGGCGGTTGGCGGAGCTTTTCAGCCTCTTGTTTGAAGTGGAAAATGTGAAATCTATGGATGGAAATAAGTGCGCAGGCGGATGTATACGCTTGCTTTTTCTCTTCTAAAGAAGGCCTGTTGTTGGCAATATGACAGTGTAACCGCGGGATAAGCTGTGCATGTGTATATTTGAAACCCTGCTCATTTTTCGTTTTTTGTCTAAGACTTGTCCTTTGGATGGAAGGAGACGAAAATGAGCGGGGTTGAATTGACATTTTGTATTCATGACGGAGCACGTTCCCTTCGTGTGGGTGAGGACACTTGGATGTGATGTCCTCCTGAGCCGTTTTTTTGTTACCGGAAGGCCTTGTGTAGTCGTTCGGCCAGTACGTGCGTTTCTGCACGGCTGATTTTCCCGCTTCCGGTCTGTGGAATGTCTGTCACTTGGTAATAATGTTTAGGACGCCAGTAAGGCTGGAGTTTTTCGTTGCACAGATGCGCCACTTCGTCCGTCGTCCTTTCGTCGGTGTAGAGCAGGGTGACGGCCTCTCCCAGCCGCGGGTCGGGGACGGACGTGACGGCGAAGGAGGTGGTGAAATATGGTTTCAGGCAGGCTTCCACTTGCTCGGCCTGGACCTTCACGCCTCCTGTGTTGATGGTGTTGTCGGCGCGTCCCAGGATGCGGAATTGGCCGGAGGCGTTCAGTTCGGCGATGTCATTGGTCTCCAGAATGGACGGATTGACCAGCGGGGCCTGGATGACCAGTGTCCCGCGTTCGGACAGACGGATGGAGACCGAAGCGAACGGCGTGTACCACTCCGAGGCATCCGGACCGTTGAGGCGGCGCAGGGCGATGTGCGACAAGGTCTCCGTCATGCCGTAAGTGCTCCACACGGCGTTGGGAAAGTCGCGCAGGGCTTCGGCCAGCGGGGTGTCGATGGCACCGCCCCCGATGATGAGATGTTTCACCTGTCGGAGCAATGCCCGTTCGCGGGGCACTTGCAGGCTGTTGTAGACTTGCATCGGTATCATGGCTGCGAAGACGGGCGCATCCTCCAGCCCGGCCAGCGGATGGCCGCAGGGTTGCACTGTGACGAGCCGCAGTCCTCGCACCAGCGAACGCACGACGACCATCTTTCCGGCGATGTATTGCAGGGGCATGCACAGCAGGGCCGTGTCGCCCGGGTGCAGGTCCAGAAAGTCGCAAGTCAGGCGTGCGCTTGCTTCCATGCGTGTTTTCTCCACTTCCATGCGTTTGGGCGTGCCGGTCGAACCGGAAGTCTGCACCGTCACGGTCGGACTGTCGCTGTGCCATTCGGCCAGGAACGCACGGAGCGCATCGTGTATGTCGGGATTGTTCACAGGTTGAACCATAGCTTTTCTCCTTTCATCGCGAGCGGACTGTCGATGTTGTCCGTAAAGAGCAATCCCGTCCCCAGCCCCTGAGGTATGACGGGACAGCGCGTGGCGCACCATTGTGCGATGGCATTCAGTCCGACGTTGGACTCCAAGGCAGACGTGACCCATGAGCCGATGCCCCGTTCACGGGCCAGGTCGGTCCACTCTTCTGCTCCGGCGATGCCTCCGTGGAGCGATGGTTTGAGGATGATGTATTGCGGGCGGATGGTGTCCAGGAGTTCGCTCTTGCGGCTTCGCTCGTTCACCCCGATGAGCTCTTCGTCGAGGGCGATGGGAATCGGCGACGTGCGGCACAGGCGGGCCATAGCCTCCCATTGTCCGGCGCGGATGGGCTGTTCGATGGAGTGCAGGGTGAAGGCCGCCAGTCTCTCCAGTTTCTCCCGGGCGTTTTCGGGGGAAAATGCGCCGTTGGCGTCCACGCGGAGTTCCACTTGTTCGGGCGTGAAGTGCTGGCGGATGAAGGCCAGTAAGGCCAGTTCGCGCTCAAAGTCGATTGCGCCGATTTTCAACTTGATGCAGCGGAAGCCCAACCGCATTTTCTCTTCGATGCGGGCATACATCTCTTCGAATGTCCCCATCCAGATGAGGCCGTTGGTCGTAATGCCGGCCAGGCCACGGGCGAAGTCGCTGTCCCACAGTCTCCAGCCTCCTCCGGCACGGAAGTTCTGCAAGGCGGTCTCCAGCCCGAAGCAGATGGATGGATAGTCCCGTAGCATCTCAAAGGGGATACAGCCGCTTTCTTCCATTGCAGTGCAGGCCTTGCGGAGCGTGTCTTCGTAGTCCGGACGGTCGTCGCAGCTCAGGCCTGGCAGCGGTGCACATTCGCCCCAGCCTGTCTCCGGGAAGGCCCGTGAGGAGAGTCCGCACAGTTCGTCCAGCAAGTCCGGCCGTTCCGTGCCGGGACGGGTGATGCGGACGTACCACACAGGGCGGGTGGTGAGCACGCCGCGTGAGGTCCCTGCCGGTTGCTTGAAGTGGAGCCGGCGGGGGAGAATGTCGATTCGGAATGTCTTCATGTGTCAGGGCATTTTGGGATACTTGCTCCAGTCGGGTTTGCGCTTTTCGAGAAATGCCTTGCCGCCCTCCTGGGCTTCTTCGGTCATGTAGTAGAGCATGGTCGCGTCGCCTGCCAGTTCCTGGATGCCTGCCTGTCCGTCGAGTTCGGCGTTCAGCCCGGCCTTGATCATGCGTAGGGCGAGCGGACTGTGCTGCATCATGGTCTCCGCCCATTCCACGACTTCGTCCTCCAGCCGGTCAAAGGGCACGACTTTGTTCACCAGGCCCATGTCGAGCGCTTCCTGGGCTGAGTATTGCCGGCATAAGAACCAAATCTCGCGTGCCTTCTTTTGTCCCACGATGCGTGCCAGGTAGGAAGAGCCGAAGCCGGCGTCAAAGCTGCCTACACGCGGTCCGGTCTGTCCGAAGATGGCGTTTTCGGAAGCGATGGTGAGGTCGCACACGACGTGGAGCACGTGTCCGCCTCCGATGGCGTAGCCGTTGACCATCGCGATGACCGGTTTGGGGAGGGAACGTATCTGCTTCTGTACGTCGAGCACGTTCAGGCGGGGCACTCCGTCAGGGCCGACATAGCCTCCATAGCCTTTCACATGCATGTCGCCTCCGCTGCAGAAGGCTTTGTCGCCCGCTCCGGTGAGCACGACGACGTTGATGTCTTTGCATTCGCGGCAGTAGAGCAGCGCGTCGCTGATTTCCGAGGTCGTGACGGGCGTGAAGGCGTTGCGGTAGTGCGGACGGTTGATCGTGATGCGGGCGATGCCGTGATAGAAGTCGAACAGGATGTCGTTATATTCCTTGATAGTAGTCCATTCTCTTTGTGCCATAGCTGTAAATAAGAGATTAAAAGGTTATAGATTTATTCTTGAGTGAGTGATAATATGCTTTCAGTTGGCGGATGTCCTCGTCTTTGTCGGTGAAGACCTCCAGCAGCCGCGGGCGCGGATTGTCATCAGTCGCGAGGAGCTGCTTCATGGCTTCTTGCAGGCTGCTTTCGTCGTGGGCCGCCAGATAGTCGAAGCCGCGTTCTTTTGCCCAGCCTTCAGCCTTGGTGGTGTGGACGGCTGTGACGAAGTCATGGCCGCGTGGCGGCAAATTCAGGCCGGGCAGGGAGTGGAAGATTTCTCCTCCGCTGTTGTTGAGCAGGAGGATGCGCACGTTGGGACGGATGTGTCCGTTCCACAAGGCGTTCATGTCATAGAAGAAGCTCAGGTCGCCGATGACGATGCAGTTGATCTCCTGTGATGCGGCAGCATAGCCGATGGCTGTGGAGAGTGAACCTTCGATGCCGTTCACTCCTCGGTTGCAGAACACTTTGATATGGGGGTTGATGGCCCATAGTTCGGCATAGCGCACGGCGGAGCTGTTGGCGAGGTGCAGGGTGACATTTTCCGATTTCAGGCAAAGCGTCTCCAGCAGCTCCTGGATGGCCTGCATGGATGAATATTCAAACTCCGGGGTGGGCAGTGTGAACAGTTTGCCCGTCCAGTTCAGGACGAAGTCCGTCGTGTCGCTGGTGATGGGTGGCGGACATTGTTCCAGATGGTTGAAGAATGTCGCGGGGGACATTTCAAACACTGCTGTGAGTCGGCCAAACAAGTCGGGCGTGTCTCCGTCAGGACTGATGTGCCAATGGACAAGTGACGGAATGCGGCGCAACCATTGCTTCAGTCGTTTGGAGACGATGTGTCCGCCATAGGTGATGACGAGCTGAGGGGCAAGCGCCTCTTTGTCTTCCGGCGTGGCGGCATAGAGCCAAGCGTCTGTACGTTGCAGCGCATAGCTCTTGCGAGGTCCGTTGTACAGGTTCTCGCAGAGGTAAATCATGTCTTCCGGGAAGTCGTCGCTCAGGAGAATGTCCTTTTCCGGTGCACACTGTCCACAGATGACCAGGCGGCGCGGGCAGGCATCGAACGTTTCCGCCAGCAGGCGGCTTGCAGCTGCATCGTCCAAGCTGTCATAGCGGCGTATGACGCGCTCTTCAGGCAGTTCGCGGACGGAGAAGTCGAAGAATGGTTCGGAAATGGGCACGTTGATGTGCACCGGGCCTTTCACACGATGGGTAAGTTTCAGCAGGGCTTCGTTGATGAGGCGGTTGCAGAACCACGCATCTTCGTCGCTCCGCACTTCGGGCAGATTCACCGAGCGGCGTGCCAGCGTGCCGAATACGCCGGGTTGGGGCAGTGTCTGTCCGTCCATTTGCCCGATCCAGGCTGCCGGGCGGTCGGCTGAGATGACCAGCAAGGGCACTTGCTGGTAGTAGGCTTCGGCCACGGCCGGATGCAGATTGAGCAGGGCCGAACCGGACGTGCAGCATACGGCAGCAGGCTCTCCGGATTCCAGAGCCAGCCCCAGGGCGAAGAAGCCCGCACTGCGTTCGTCGGTCACGGAGTAACACTCGAAGTCCGCGCAGGCAGTAAACGTCTGCGTCAGGGGGATGTTCCGGCTGCCCGGCGCGATGACTATCCGTCGGATGCCGTGGGCACGCAGGAGCGCGGTCAGCTGGAGTACGTTCTTCTTGTCTGTATACATGTCAGCGTAAAAGTCGTTGGATGGTTTCTAATTTGTGTATGGTTTCTTCCCATTCAGAGTCCGCTTGCGAGGAAGCGAGGATGCCGCCTCCGGCATAGAGCACGGCTTTGTGCCCGCCGGTCACCTCCATGCAACGCAGGTTGACATAGAGCTGCGTGTCGCCCTGAGGGTCTGTCCAGCCCGCGAAGCCTGCATAGTAACGCCGGTCGAGGGCTTCATGCTCATGAATGAAGCGGTAAGCCTCGGCTTTGGGTAGTCCGCACACGGCGGGCGTCGGGTGCAGGTCTGCCACGAGGCGGCCCAGGTCGTGCGTGTCGGTCAGGGGGAAGCGGAAGTCCGTCTTCAAGTGGACCACTTCGCCTGCACGTGCCGTGTAAGGCCCTTCCTCTGTCGCCGTGATGCCATGCGAGGCCAGGCAACTGCGGATGTAGTCGCTCACGTAGGCCTGTTCCTGGCGGTTTTTCTCATTCCATTCCGTCGGCTCGATGCCGTCGGCGACGGGCATGGTGCCCGCCAGCGACACAGTGTGTCCCTCGCCTCGTTCCACGGAGAGCAGGATTTCGGGCGTGCACCCCATCCACAGGCCGCTCACAGGCGTGTGACAGACATAAATCATCACCCGCGGATAGCGTTGGCAGGCGCGGATGAACGTATTTCCTATGGAGAACGCTTCGGGCAGGTCGGTGACATGGCTGCGCGAGAGCACCAGCTTGTGCAGGCGGCCTTGGCAGAGCGCCTTGGAGAAGAGGTCGAAGGAGACTTCGTAGCGCGTCCGACTGTCGGGGCGGGGTGTGACGGAGGGTATTTCCGGATGCATTGGCAAGTCGTCGACAGGCAGTCGGAGGATGTCTTCCACACCGTCCGTCACCGTGTCGGGCCGGATGAGCAGCAGGGGACAATGTTCCTCCGTGCGGAAAGGGGCCATGACGAAGCCCCGCCGTCCGCTCAGCTCTTCCACGCTATGCAGGATGGTCGGGCATGCCTCGCGTTGCAACACGAGGTGCAGCTCCTCCTGCCACGGCAGGCGGTAGAGGGCAAAGCATTGGCGTCGCTCCACGAGGCGGTCGATGAGGCTGGCAAGTCGTTCGTCGGTGCTCATACGGGGATATTGGCAATGAAGTTGACCACACGGATACTAGACACCAGTTTGCCCGTCTGCTCCGAGGTGATGTCCACCTGCCAGATGTGGGTCGAACGGCCCAGGTGCACCGGCGTCGCGATGCCCACCACCCGGTCGCCCATGTGGGCTACGGAGATATGATTGGCACTCACTTGTATGCCAAAAGCTGCCGTGTGTGACTTCAGGATGGCATACGACCCGTATCCGGCCAGTGTCTCGGCCAGCGCGAGCGACGCTCCTCCGTTGAGTATGCCCGGCGGACGGCTTGTGTTCCGGTTGACAGGCATCGTGCCCTTCACGGTGTTGTCGTCCGTGGGGCAGAGCCGGATGCCCAGTACGCCAATCATCGAGTCTTGCATTTCGCCTTGCAGGCGGTCAATATCTTCTTGTGTGTACATAAGTCAAGGTTTTGATGCGCAAAGTTACCGTTTTCTCCCGATATGCGGATGCCTTTCTTTCCGGAATGTCCCCCGTCCGCCCTTCCCTCTGTCGCTCCCCTTGCCCCCGTTGGTGGGAAAAAAATTCTTATAGTAACGGAAAGTTCCTGCGATGGCTGCGGAAAAGGACTGGAATGGCTGTAGAAAATATGTTTCTAATTTGAGTTTATATATTCTTAGATTAAGAATGCATAAACTTAGGATGCGAATTTATATTCTTAGGCTGAGAATGAAGATTGGCTGACTGCTTCAACTCTTTTCCCTAGCTGCCTTAGAGACTTTCCGCAGCTAGGGAGAATGTGTTTTACTGCTACTTAGTTGTCTGCGCAGCGTATGAAGAAAATGCAGGGACAGGAAATGATGCAGGCCATCGCCAGATCTTTCATTTTTTCGCTGCAAGGCGTTGTCTTACAGCGAAACATTGTCTACATTTGTGAGCGTATATTCATCTTAACCTTAAAGCAATAGGATATGAAAGAGTTTCAAGATATTCACTACCATGTAATATTGGTGGAAAGCATGACGAGATCGAGGAATGCCGAACAGGCCGTGAAGGAATTGGTGGACGACCTTGTGGAGACGGCGCATATTCAGGGTAGACGGGCAAACGAAGTGCCTTTGTTCACCATCGTCGACTATTACAGCAACTACTACGAACTGAGGTGCGAGGACGCCACGGAGGAAGAGGCACGCGCCGTTCCCAAGATGGTGTTCGAAGAGAAAATAGAGGAATACTATGACTGCGCGTCGGGACTGTCCATCCTGATAGCCTTCATGGAGCAAATGGAAAACCGTGTGGGACGGAAAGGGCGGGTGTCATTCCACGTCATAAACAACGGGTACAACTCCCTGGGCGTCATTAATCCCACGCGGCTGGCATCGCGCATCTCAGAGCTGGAAGCGTGCGGATGGCATTTCGACTATTACCAGATAGACAGAGCCGCGGGCACGGTGACGGCACGTTCCTCGTGGCACTTCATGCTTCAGGCAGATCTATGGGCCATGGCAAGCCTTTTTACGAGAGACATGTCGTCACAAACCGCTGTCACGCCTTCGGAAGAAGCCGAGGCCGCACCGGAGCCGTCGATGCTGCGGGTGCACAAGAGCGACCCGCGGAAACCGTTTACCCTGCGGGGTGTGGCCTATGAAGGATTGGCCGATTTGGAGAAACGGGCGTCGGAATTTCGTGGGTATGAGACCCTGGCTGAATACCCGTATTTCGCGTTCTTCGTCAACCATCGGGGGCAAGGCATCCTGAGATATGTATGTCGCTATCCCTGTTTCGACAGTGAAGACTACGCTCATGAAAACCGTTACCACTATAACTACTGGGTATGTGCCGACAAGGAGGAAGCCAAACGCAAACTGGCTTACATCCTGGAGAACCTGCGTTGCTGTAACGACGACTACTCCGGGTGCGACATGCCCGACTGGCTAGGCCCCGCCGTGTTCTACGATAGCGGTACGGGCCTGTTCCACATCGGCGGAGAAGACAATCCGGACTAGTCGTTTTTGTTCACATAATTCGTTCCTCAGACGATGAACCGTCCTCGTGCCCGGCGTTCTTCGAGTATCTGTGCCAAGTGCAAGCTCTTCTCCTTGGCGATGTATTTACGCAGGAAGATGTTCGGGATGGCTACGCCGAGCGAGATGCAGAGGATGATGAGGGCCGAGTTGATGCCGTTGGACACGGCGTGCGTGACTTCGCCGATGACACCGTGCATGTTGATGAGGCCCAGCAGGCCGCGGTACATCAGCACACCGGGTATCATGGGGATGACCGACGGGATGGTCAGCACGTGGTTGGGGACGTGAAACCAGTGGACGGCCTTCAGTGCGATGAGGCTGACGACGAGTGCTCCCATGAACGAACCGATGACAGGGCCGTAGCCCAGCTCGAAGTTGACGAAGTTGCGCGTGCAGACGGAAATCATGCCTCCGATGGCCACCACCCAGAGCAGTCGCCGCTGCACGTTGAAGATGGTCGAGAAACCCATGGCTGCGATGGCAGCTGCGATGGCGTAGACGTAGTAAGGGTCGTGTGGCGTCATGCTCAGTTCGCTGAAGCGGTCGCTGATGGTGACGTCCTTCATCACGAGCACGCTCATGGCGAAGAGAATGCCGAAGGCCATCGCGCCCATCATCATCAGGGTGTTGGCAGCCCGTGTGATGCCCACGAGCAGGTAGTTGTCTATCATGTCGTCCACGAAGTTGATGAGCGGTACGCCCGGGACGATGAAGAGGGCACAAGCCAGCAGCGGGTGGTAAGGAGTGGCGGAGAGGTCGGTGAACGAGGTGGCGTAGGCCAGGCATGTCGACACGAAGGCGGCGATGCCGATGCTCACGTAGACATTGACTCCAGCTTCGATGCAGCGTGCACGTAGTCGGAAGCCAATCATCGCGCAGACGGCGGCAAACAGGAATGCCACCCAGTCGCAGCCGAACAGTTTACAGAAGCCGCCGCAGGCAAATCCCGCGCAGATGGCCACGAGCCAGGGGCGGTAGTTGCGTGGCTTGGTGCGGATTTTCTCCAGTTCTTCTTCATAGCGGTCGAGCGTGTAGTCTTCTTCGATGGCCCGCCAAGAGAGTTTGCTCACTTCGGAGATGGCCGACATGTTGATGCCGTGCTTCTCGCATTTTTGGAATTTGGTGTAGGAGAAATGGTCGTCGCTGACGTTTACTTGGAGCATGGTGTAGCTCACGTCGATGTGTAGCTTTTCTTCAGGAATGCCCAGATAGGCAGCCACTCGTTTCATGTTGCGTACGATGCGGTTCGTGTCGGCAGCGCTCTCGACGAGCAGTTGTCCGGTGCGCAGGAGCAAGTCGACGCGTCGTCCGATAGACGCGCTGATGTTCTCCTGAGAATCTTCATTTGTAGTCATAAACCTTAATATAAATAATACCTAGTGTAGTTCCTGCATTTACAGTCTTGCGGACAGTCATATCCCTTAAAGGGCGTGCAAAAGTAATAAAAACAGAGGGGAACACATGCCGAAGCCTGCCGTTTTTTGTGGAAAAGGAGTTAGAAAAAAGGGAGGAGCATGATGCTGGAACAGGTAAAAACCTTACCTTTGTCAGAAATTGCTTACATGATGAAGACTACAGCCTCTATATTTCTGACCTTGCTGCTGCTTCTGGCAGCATGCTCGAACAAGGAGCGGACGTTCACGCTCACGGGCCATGTCGAAGGACTGACCGAGGAGGAAGCCCTGGTCGTCATTCCGGATACGGCCTATGCCCGCATAGACACGATTGTAATCCATGAAGGCCAGTTTACTTACGAACTGGAGACTGACACCACCACGCAGTTGCTGCTGGTGTTTCCCGGAGGACGGCTCTGCACCGTCTTTGCGGACCGCCATACCGAAACGGAGCTTCGCGCCGATACGGCCGACTGGGAAGCCTTCACCCTGAAAGGCGGGCGGGAAAATGATGCCTGGCAGCAATTCCGCGACTCGGTTCGCTCGAAGTCCCTGCCTGAACAACGGGCTGCCGTGAAGGAATACATCCGGGCCAATCCGTTCTCCCCGCTGGGGGCGCACCTGCTGAATAGGTATTATGCCCAGACTCCGGAACCGGACTATGAGGGCATTGAGGAAAACGTCGAACTCATGAGTGGCAAGTTGCAGGACAATCAACTCGTGCAGGAGTTGCGCCGCTATCTGGACGACGTGATCAAGGCTGACAGCGGCAAATATATTTCTACTTTCCGCATCAAGAATAAGGAAGGGAAATACATCAATGCTTATCAGTATGGCGGGAAATACTTGTTGGTCACCTTTTGGGCAAGCTGGCAACCGGAAGGCTTGAAACTGCAGAAAGACATCCTTCACCTGAAAGAAGAGAAGAAGAAAGAGAAGGTGGCCTTCATCAACGTGTCACTCGACACAGACAAGCAAACTTGGGAAGACCTCCAAAAGAACGATACGCTTCCGGACGAGCAAACTTGCGACTTTGACGGTTGGGAGGGGACTGTGGTGAAACGTTTCGGTGTGACATCGCTCCCGCAGATGGTGCTCCTCTCGCCGCAGCGGAAGGTGCTCTTGCGCTCCGCCCGTCTGGAGGAAGTCAGCATGCAACTCGACTCGCTGCTCAAGAACGACAAGGAGAGGGAAAAATCAAAACGGAAATAACATGTTAGTCAAACTCTTTGCCGCCGCTGTCCAAGGCATCGACGCCACCCTGATAACCATCGAGGTGAACAGTTCGCGCGGTATCAATTTCAGCATCGTAGGCTTGCCCGACAACGCCGTGAAGGAAAGCCACGAACGCATCATGACTGCTCTGCAAGTCAATGGTTACCAATTCACCGCACGACGCATCATCATCAACATGGCTCCGGCGGACATCCGCAAGGAGGGTTCGGCCTACGACCTCCCGCTCGCCATCGGCGTGCTGGCGTCAGTGGGTCTCGTGCAGAAAGACCGTCTGACCCGCTTCATGCTCATGGGGGAGCTTAGTCTCGATGGCAGTGTGCGCCCCATCAAGGGGGCACTGCCCATCGCCATCAAGGCACGGGAGCTAGGTTTCGAAGGCATCATTGTCCCCAAGCAGAATGCCCGTGAAGCTGCCGTGGTCAACAAATTGCAAGTCTATGGCGTAGAGACGCTGCGCGAGGTCGTCGGCTTTTTCAATGGTGAGACGGCTCTTGAGCCCACTGTGGTCAATACGCGCGAAGAGTTCTATCGCGAGCAGACGGATTTCGACCTTGATTTTTCGGATGTGAAGGGACAGGAGAATGTGAAGCGTGCCCTCGAAGTGGCTGCAGCAGGCGGGCACAATCTCATCATGATAGGTGCGCCGGGCAGCGGCAAGTCGATGATGGCCAAGCGGCTGCCGTCCATCCTGCCACCCCTGTCGCTGGCCGAGAGCCTGGAGACAACCAAGATTCATTCCGTCGCCGGGAAATTGGGTAGCCGCACGGCGCTCATTGCCCGCAGACCCTTCCGCTCGCCCCATCACTCCATTTCGGCCGTCGCGCTCATCGGAGGCGGGCAAAACCCTCAGCCCGGCGAAATCAGCCTGGCGCACAACGGTGTCCTCTTTGCCGACGAACTGCCGGAGTTCAACCGCAATGTGCTCGAAGTGATGCGCCAGCCGCTGGAGGACCGGAAGATTACCATCTCCCGTGCCCGTTACAGCGTGGAGTTTCCCTGCAATTTCATGTTTGTCGCTTCGATGAATCCTTGCCCTTGCGGCTATTACAATCATCCTACACGCAAATGTGTCTGTACGCCCACTCAGGTCGCCCGTTATCTGAACCGCATCTCCGGTCCGCTGCTCGACCGCATCGACATCCAGATTGAAATCACGCCTGTCGCTTTTGAGGAGATGAGCGACACGCGCCGGGGCGAAAGCAGCGCCGCCATCCGTGAACGGGTGGTGCGGGCCCGTCAGATACAGTCCGAGCGTTATCGCAGTTGTCCGGGCATTCATTGCAATGCCCAGATGACTTCTTCCCTCTTGGCCGAATATGCACAGCCCGATGCGGCGAGCATTGCCCTACTGAAACAAGCCATGACGCGGCTCGACCTCTCTGCCCGTGCCTATGACCGCATCCTGAAGGTGGCACGCACCATCGCCGACCTCGACGGGAGTCCGGCGATTCAGGCCATGCACATCTCTGAGGCCATCGGGTACAGGAGTCTGGACCGTGGGGCTTGGGGTGGAAACTGACGGAACGTGCAGCGGTGTTACTCCAGCACGATGCTTTCCACGTCGACAGGGCCGTCGAGGAATATGGAAGCTGATTCGCGGAATTTCTCGACTGACTCCGTCGTATAGAAGCGGCATGCGCCGTGTTTCAGGCAACGGGCTTCCATGTCCGGATGGCGCAGCAGGTAGTTTTCCAGACTGCGTGCGACATAGTCTCCCTGGGGGATGACGGTGACATGTGCCGGCATGTATTTCAAGATTTTATCGTAGAGGAGCGGATAGTGCGTGCAGCCGAGGATGACGGCGTCAATATCCGGGTCTTTCTCCAGCAGACGTTCGATGTGCTGGCGCACGAAGTAGTCGGCGCCCGGCTTGTCATATTCATTGTTTTCCACCAGCGGCACCCACAGGGGGCAGGCCTCGCCCGTGACGGTGATGTCAGGGTGCAGCTTCCGGATTTCCAGGATATAAGATTCTGACTTGATGGTCCCGGCCGTGGCCAGTACGCCTACATGGCGGCTGCGGGTCAGCCCGCCGATGCATTCAGCTGTGGGCCGGATGACACCGAGCACGCGGCGTGAAGGGTCGATGTGCGGCAGGTCGTTTTGCTGGATGCTGCGCAGAGCCTTTGCCGACGCCGTGTTGCAGGCGAGTATGACCAGATGGCAACCCATCTCGAAGAGCCGCCTGACGGCTTGCAGTGTGAATTCGTAGACGATTTCGAAGGAGCGCGTGCCGTAGGGTGTACGGGCATTGTCTCCCAGATAGATATAGTCGTAGGCTGGCAGCAAGGCCCGGATACGGCTCAGTATGGTCAGTCCTCCATAGCCGGAGTCGAACACTCCGATGGGGCCTGGTCGCATGGATAAGGGCGAGTCTGACATTAGCGTGCGTAGCTGTTTGAAGTCGTGGCTGTGCCCGATGTGGCGTCTGTCGCGGGTTGCTGGATACCCAGTTCCGCTTTGACGTCATTCGTGATGTCCATGCCCACGGAGGGGTTGATGAACAGGTAGCATTTTTCCTCTGTGTTCACCACATAGTCCAGATTGTATTTCAGGGCCACGCGCGAGATGGCGTCATTCAGTTCTGCCGTGAGCGGTTCGAGCATTTTGTCGCGTGCTGTCTCCAGGGTGGTCTGGATTTCGTGTTTGAACGCGATGCTCTTCTCCATGAGCTCTTGCAGTTCTTTGTGGCGTTTCACCATGATGTTTTGCGGGAAGTCTTTCTGCTCTTGCAGGAATTCGGCATATTTGCGGGTGAATTCATCCTCCGAACGCTGTATTTCAGCGTCGTATTGTCCTTGTAGCTTGGCCAGGTTGGCTTCGGCTTCGGCATATTGGGGGATAGCTTTCAGCACTTCTGCATAATTCAAGTATCCAAACTTGGGTTGGGTCAGGGTCTGGGCTGCCAATGCGGCCGGCAGTGCGCAGAGCACGAGTAATAGTACGCGTCGTAACATGACGGGAAATTGTTTTTTTGATTGCATCACACTTGTTTTTTTGCGGTTATCACAAGTGCAAAGTTACTCCTCTCGTGTGAATAAACAAAGAAAGCGTGAAGTTTATCAAAGGAGACTTGTCTCTTCTTGTTTCTCCAGGGCTGGCTGTGCGGCAGGACAGCCAGCCTTTTGTCCGTCTTTTTCACTGTTAGGATTTTAGGCTTGGATTGTGGTGTTTGGAAGTCGTTTTGAGGTGGAAAGGCAGTCGGCTGGCCGACTGCCTTTGCTGGTGTTGTCAGTTATAGATAGTTGAAAATAAGATATTTGTGAGGCGCGTTTATCCGGAGAAGAAAGTTTTGTCCGCCGCCTACCTTCCGGCTTCTGCTTCCCTTCCTTTCCGTGCCTGCACGGCCTCCTTTCCGCTCTTGCCGCGAAAGGAATCCGGACAGGGCTTGCATCCTTTCGCAGCCCGGATGTCGACTGCGAAGACCGGGGAAGAGGCCTGTTTGTTGAGAATGTTCATTCTCTCCACATCCTGCTTTCGTCCCTGCGTCTGTTCGGGGCAAAAAAAATCGCCGCTACGATGGAAGCCATCATAACGGCGATTGGGATTGTTGTTGTTTTAAGGAAGCAATTATTTTAAACCAAGTTTGGCTTTGACTTGTGCGCTTACATCCGTGCTCAGCGTCTCGTTGATGAAGGGAATGCCGGCAGTCTGGTCGAAGATGTAGATGAATCCTCCAGCTTTGCCCACTTCCTGGATGGCAGCTTCGATTTTCTTGCTGATTTCAGCCATCTTTTCTTGAGAAGCTTTCTGCATGTTTTGCGTGCTTTCCTGTGCATATTGTTGCAGGCGGGTGTAGAGGTCTTGCAGTTCAGTTTCTCTTCTTTGGCGGATATTCTGGGGCAATGAATCCTTTTGCTTGTCATACTCCTCGCCCTTGCGGGTAAGTTCGTCTTGCATGATTTTCATTTCGCCTTCATATTGCTTTTGCAGTTCCTGGAGTTCGCTTTGAGCCTTCGTGTATTCCGGCATGGCCTGCATGATGGGTATAGGATTGATATGGCCGAATTTCTGTGCGAAAGCACACATAGGGATGACAAAGATTGCCAGTAAGATGATTCTTTTCAACATAATTTTGTTATTTAGGTTTTTAAGTTATTATTTGTGAGTTAACGCCGCAAAGTTATACATTTAATTGGAATAACCTAATCTTGACAGCACTTCATTGCTAATATCTATAGCCGGAGAGGCAAAAATGATGGCTGTGTCGGATGCGCGGTCGAGGACGAGGGAATATCCGCGTTGCAGCGAGATGGCCTTCACTGCTTCGTAGATGCTGTCGTTGATGGGTTGCATCAGTTGCTGTTGTTGTTGGTTCATAGTGCCTTGCGGACCGAAATATTGCTGGCGGAGTTCTGCTGCTTCCTTTTCCTTGGCCACGATGGCGTTTTCGCGTTCGGTGCGTTGGGCCGGAGTCAGCTTGTCCGCTTCCTTCTGGTAGTTTTCATAGAGGGTCTTGGCCTCCTGTCCGAGCGCTTCGACTTCGCTCTGGTATTTTTTCGAGTCTGCATCCAGTTGCTTCACAGCCTGTTCGTATGCCGGGATGTGTTGCAGGATGTATTCCATGTCGATTAAGGCGAACTTTTGTGCCTGGCTGCTTAGTGTCATCAAGCAGCCCACGAGGAGTAAAAGAACGGACTTTTTCATAAGGCTTGAGTGTTTTTTGGTGTTATGGATAGGTTAGCTATTGAGTTTGCCTGTTTGTTTGCGCCAATGCCTCGTCTGTCGGCGAGGACACTGGCTGTTTGCAAACTTGCAAGCTCTCGGTTGATGTTAGAATTCTTGTCCGATGATGAAGTGGAACTGGCTTCCTCCGCTGTCGCTGCGGCCGAACACCTTGTCGAAACCATAACCCCAGTCGATACCCATCAGACCAATCATCGGCAGGAAGATGCGGACACCCACACCGGCCGAACGCTTCATGTTGAAGGGATTGAACTTCTTTACGTCTGTCCATGCATTACCGCCTTCGGCAAATGCCAGGGCGTAGATTTGCGTGGAGGCTTCGAGCATCACGGGGTAGCGCAGCTCGAGCGTCATGCGCGAGTAGGCGTAGCCTTCATATCCGTAGGGGGTCAGCGAGCCGTTTTCATAACCGCGGAGGCCGATGGTCTCTGTGGCGTAGGTGCTGGAGTAGCCCGTCATGCCGTCACCACCCATGTAGAAAGTCTCAAACGGGGATTTCTTGTACTTGTTATAGTGGCCGAGCAGACCGAATTCCACACGCGTCATGAGCACCGGACACTTCGTCGCGCTGCTCAGGGCGGTGAAGGTACGTGCTTTGAATTTCCACTTGTGGTATTCCACCCACTTGTATTTCTTCTGCATGTCGTCCTGGTAGGTTTCCGAGCTGGGTGAAGTGGCCAGTGACTTGTAGTCCGTGTTGTCGAACCAGGAGTAGGGCGGCGTGAAGTTCACAGAGAAGGTGAATTCCGAACCGCGGCGCGGGAAGATCGGGTTGTCGATAGAACTACGCGAGAGGGTCAGTCCGAGGCTGATGTTGTTACACTTACCGTTGGCTATGAGGAAGTATTGCCAGTCTTTCAAGACATAGCGCTGGTAGGCCAATTCGGCTGTGAGCACGAAGTAGTCGTCCGGCCATTTCAGACGCTTACCCCAGCCGACCGACACACCGTAGAGTTGTACGGATTCGTCCGGGTCGTAGTAGGAGTCATAGCCGTAGTAAGCCGAGTTGTAGCTTCCATAGCCGTAATAATAGTTATAGAAGTTGTTGTAATAGTCCGTGTAATAGCTTTCGTTCACGTCGGTCTGGCGTGAGTAGAAGGCCGTGACGGAGAACTGGTTCGGGCGCTTGCCGCCAAACCATGGGTCGAAGAACGACAAGCTGTAGGACTGATAGTATTGTCCGTTGGTCTGTCCGCTGATGGTCAGTGTCTGGCCGTCGCCTTGCGGCAAGAATCCGCGCTTGTTTTCGTTCTTGGAGAATAGGTTGGACATGGAGAAGTTGTTAAACTTCAGGCTCAGTTTACCGATGATGCCGGTCTGTCCCCATCCGGCAGAGAATTCGATTTGGTCGTTGGACTTTGATTCGAGGATGTAGTTGATGTCCACGGTTCCATTTTCGTAGTCAGGCTCCACCTTCGGGTCGATGGTTTCCGGGTTGAAGTGTCCCATCTGCGCCAATTCACGGTAAGAACGTTCCAGGTTCTCCTTGCTGAACAAGTCACCCGGCCGTGTACGCAGCTCGCGTCGTACGACGTTTTCATACAGTCGGTCGTTACCCGTGATGCGCACTCTGTTGATGGATGCCTGCGGACCTTCCATGATGCGCATTTCGAGGTCGATGGAGTCGTTGTCGACGTTCACTTCCACGGGGTCGAGTTGGAAGAAGACGTAACCGTTGTTATAGTAAAGGTTGCCGATGGCGTCTTCGTCGGTCTGGGTACGTTCGGTCAGTAATGTCTGGTTGTAGACATCGCCTTTGTTCATGCCCAACAGGCTGCTCAGGACATCTGTTGGGTAGACCGTGTTGCCCACCCAGTTGATGTTTCGCAGGTAGTATTTCTGTCCTTCGTCGATTTTGATGTGGATGTCGACGGTGCGGTCGTCATAGTTGCTTACGCTATCCCACACGATGGTCGCGTCCCGATAGCCCAATTCGTTATATTTGGCGATGACGTTTTCCTTGTCCGCCTCGTAGTTGTCCTCAATGAACTTTTTAGTCTTAAACAGATTGATGAGTTTTCCCTTTTCATTGGTCTTTTTCATCGTCCGCTTAATCTTTTTCTCGCTCAGGGCTACGTTGCCTTCGATGGTAATCTGGTGGATTTTGACTTTTTCTTTCTTGTCGATATTAATGTCCACGATGACCTGGTTGGTCTTGTTCGGGTCATCATGCTGGTTGATGACGATTTCGGCATTCTTGAATCCTTTGTCGTCGAAATAGCGCTTGGCCAGCAGTTTGGCTCGGTCGATGATGTTGGGAGTCACTTGTCCTCCTCTCATCATGCCCAGGCTCGACTCCAAGTCCTCCCGTTCGGACTTCTTCACGCCGTGGTAGACGATGTCAGAGATGCGCGGCCGTTGCACCAGCGCGATGTTCAGGTAGATTTTGTTGCCTACGATGCTGTCTGCCTCAATTTTTGCTTGAGAGAACAGTCCGTGTCGCCAGTAGCGTTTTACGGCTTGTGTGACTTCGTCGCCCGGCACGGTAATCGTCTGTCCGACAGACAAGCCAGACAGTCCTATCAGCACGTAGTCCTCGTAGCCTTCACCACCAGTCACGCGGATGCCGCCGATTTCATATTTTTGGGGAGTGCCCGAATAGAGAATCAGAGGCTTGTCTGTCTTGTTTTGGTTTGTGTCTTGTGCACTAGCCTGTCCGGGTACCAGACACATGGCAGACAGGAAGAGCGCACTGAATGTCGTCTTAAAAACTGAGTTATGAACTGCGTATCTTTTCATCGTTGCTTGTTAATCATTATTCGTGGAGCACTTGTTCGCTGGTTTTGCCAAATCGGCGCTCTCTTTGCTGGTATTCGTAGATAGCCTTGTAGAATTCCTCTTCGTTGAAGTCCGGCCAGAATGTGTCACAGAAATACAATTCGGAGTAGGCGCATTGCCACAGCAGGTAGTTGCTTAGCCGCAATTCTCCTCCTGTACGGATAAGCAAGTCCGGGTCGGGCATGAAGTTAGTGGTCAGATGGCGGGAGACAAGTGCCTCGTCAATGCTTTCGACCGGCAGCGTGCCTTCCTTGACTTCTGAAGCTATCTGTCTTACGGCTTGGGTAATCTCCCACTTCGAGGAATAGCTCAGGGCTATCACCATCGTCATGCGCGTGTTGGCGGAAGTGCGTTGGATGCACTGTTCCAGTCGTGTGCGCACGGCTTCGGGCAGGCGTCCCATGTCTCCGATGACTCGGAAGGCAATGTTGTTGTTCATGAAGATTTCTTCTTCGATGGACTCAAGCAGCAACGTCATCAAAGCTGTCACTTCCTCGGCCGGACGGTTCCAGTTCTCCGTTGAGAAAGTGTATAGGGTCAGAAACTTTACTCCTGCTTCTGCTGCAATCTTTGTGATGTTGCGCACCGTCTCCACACCGGCTTTGTGTCCGTAGCTGCGGTGTTGGTTGTGTTGCTTAGCCCATCGTCCGTTGCCATCCATGATAATGGCCACGTGTGTCGGGACTCTGCTTTGGTCTATTTGTTCCTTATATGACATGATACCTTCGTTTCGGTTTTTGAAGTCTTATACCTTTATAATATAGATTCCTGCCGTATGGTGTTTAGAAGCCCAAGCGGTTTATTTTCCCTCTCCACACTTCCGTTATTCCTTGAGTCTGTTCAGAGGGTGTCCAGAATATCCAGATGAAATCATCTTCGTCCACGAGGTAAGAGAATGAAGCTGTACGGTCCAGGAAAGCTGCAGGCAGCATTACTTTCTCTGTCTTCGCTTGCCAGCTGATGCCTCCATCCATTGACTCGTAGAGGTATTTGAATGGTCGGAAGCCTGTCGGACGGGTCTGGCCGCTCGGGATGTCATAGTCACCTCCAAAGGCATAGAGCTTTCCGTCATAGGAGAATGAAGCTAATCCTTCCAATTTGGGGCAACCCATGGTGTTGTTGGAAGCTTGTGGGTAATGCGTCCATGCTGTTTCGTTGGAAAGCTTCACCCAGACCATTGCGGTCGTGTCATTTTCTAAAGTGGACTCGCGAGTGCCTAAGAGCACCAGCCGTTCGATATTCTGATTGGTTGATGTCCGTGAGGCCGAGTAGGAGATGCTTTGCACGGGAAAATAGCCATTGGCAGCACTGCCGGCAGATGTCACCGTCTGGTCATTGACGGAAAGTGACAGCAGCTCTATACCCGACTGTGCATACAATTCTCCTTTCAGCGGGGAGGCTGCGAACAGTTTGTCGAATGACTCAGTGAAGCTGGTCTGAGTCCATGTCGTTCCCTCATTTGAAGTATAGAGTTTCTTGTCTGCCAAGATGTAGAGTCTGTCATCCAAGGCCAAGGCTGATGTATAGTCCACGCCTTCAAGTTCCACGGGTTGAAGTTCCGACCAAGTGAGGCCGTCGGCGGAAGATGTCATTTCCACGGTGCCGTCGCTTGTCTCTGCAAAAATAAACATTCTGCCCGCTTTGTACACGGCTTTGTGGCGTGCATTCTCCGGCAGTCTTAAATCCGAACTGTTCATCAAGTTCCATTGCAGCGAGTCCGGATCTAGTTTATGGACGTTTATCTTGACTTGGTATTGGCGGATGGCACCATTCAAGGCGTATGCTTTAAACGTTACAGGCGACGTGAAATCGATGGAGTCGGAACTGCTCCAGATGGTGTCTTGCCCGTTTTTGACATAGGTTACAGCATAACCGTATGTCATGTTGAGGCTGGTGGTGACTTTGCTCACGTTTGTACCTACGGGGAGCGAGTCGCGATTATATATAAGATTGTTTTGTTGGTCTATGGTGAATTTGTAGTCGCTCCCTATCACGCTATCGTACACAATGGAATCATTGCCTTGTGAGTTTTTCAGCGTGTCGGGCATCGCAATGCTCCCGATGGAGAATGAGCTGATAGCCACGTCTGAAGTCAGCGTATAGTCTGTGTTGTTAGAGTCCAGGCATGATGCAAAAGCAAACGATACGGCCAACAGACTTATAAGTACGTATAAAGAGTTCTTTCTCATTGAAATGATAATTGATTACAAGCTGCAAAAATAGAAACAATTTCGGCTATTGGAATAACAGTGTGCATAGTTTTATATAAAATTATAGATAAAACTTCCTAATTTGTCTGCAAATCAGAGCTTTTTATCGCCTGCTTGATGGACGTTCCTGTAGAAATGCAGATAGTCTGAACCAAAGCGTTTTTCGACTTGGAAACAAACATTTGGCGGCATAGTCGGGGCTGGAACTCCATCTTCAAGTCGGAGCGACACACGCTCCACATGAACTTCGTCCCATAACTTAGCATCAATAAAGCTTTGCAACAGGCGGCTGCCGCCTTCCACGAGCAGGGATTGAATGTTTCGTTCATGCAGGTAGCGCATGATTTGGGGCAGGATGTCCTGGGTGAAATCCAGGCGGACATGCTCCACGCCGGGGTGTTGCGAAGCCGAGTCCATTTCAGTGAAGATGACCGTGGGGGTGGAGCCGTCAAACAAGTGCAGGCCGGGAGGCAGTGTCAGCGAGCGGTCGATGACCAGCCGCAACGGATTGTCGCCGTGCCAGCTGCGCACGGTCAGGCTCGGATTGTCAAGCAGGGCCGTGCGTCGCCCTACAAGGATGGCCTTGCACTCGGCACGATGCTTGTGGGCCAACATTTGAGTCTCGGGCGAGGACAGTACTACAGGATGCCCTCCTTCACGGACTTTGTCGATGAACCCGTCGGCCGACTGGGCCCATTTCAACACGATGTAAGGACGCTTTTCACTGTGGAACGTGATGAAGCGGCGGTTCAGGCTGAGGCAATCATCTTCAAGCACGCCTACGGTGACATCCACTCCGGCATCACGCAATTTCTGGATGCCGCGTCCTGACACGCGGGCGAAAGGGTCAATGCAGCCCACGACGACCCGGGGAATCCGTTTCTCGATGATGAGGTCGGCACAGGGAGGCGTCTTGCCGTAGTGCGAACAGGGCTCCAGGCTGACATAGATGGTGGACCGTGTCAGCAGTTCGGGGTTGCGTACCGAACGGATGGCATTTACTTCGGCATGTGCTTGGCCACACCGGCGATGGTAGCCTTCGCCGATGATTTTGCCGTCGCACACGATGACTGCTCCTACCATCGGGTTTGGAGCAGCCCCCATAGCACCGTTGCGTGCTAACTGGATGCAGCGGCGCATATATTTTTCATTTTCTTCTTTCCGGTTCATGCGGTTTTGAGGTTTTTCGGGGCGGACTTGCTAAAATTCGTCCCCGGATTCTTGTATTCTTACCAATCTTTTTACTTTTGCATACGTTATGAAACAAGCCATCTCATGCTTTCGCAGTCGTTTGCAGGACGTCTATCCTCCCGAAGAGGTCCGGGCCATCCTTTACTGTCTGCTGGAAAAACTGTTCCATTTGACCACAGTCGATGTTTGTATGGGCAAATATAGGACATTGTCGGCAGAGGAACGCCGGGAATGGGAAAAGATTACAGAACGTTTGCAGAAGGGAGAACCTGTGCAATATATTTTAGGTGAAACCGATTTCTGCGGACGGACATTCTGCTTGACACGCGACACGCTCATTCCCCGCCCGGAGACAGCCGAACTGGTGCGGTGGATTCTCGACGACGCCTCCCGGAGCGGAGCGCGCTCGGTGCTTGACATCGGGACAGGAAGCGGCTGCATCGCCTTGTCGCTGGCTGCGGAGCTGCCCGATGTTTCCGTCGAAGGATGGGACATTTCCGAAGGCGCGTTGCAGGCGGCGCAGGCCAACAGCCGCTTGCTGGCTGTTCCGGCCACATTCCGCAGGCAGGACGTGCTGGCGCCGGATTTGCCCGACGTGCATTTTGACCTTATCGTGAGCAATCCTCCTTATGTGACCGAGTCGGAACGTGCAGGCATGGAGCGCAATGTCCTGGAGTGGGAGCCTGCCGCCGCACTGTTTGTCCCCGACGACGACCCGCTGCGCTTTTATCGCGCCATCGCCTGTTTTGCCCGCCGTGCGCTCACTTCCGGCGGTGCGCTCTATTTTGAAATCAACCGTGCCTACGGGGCGGAAGTCGTCCGTTTGCTGGAGGATATGGGATTTACTGACGTGGAACTTCGCAAAGACCTGTCCGGCAACGACCGCATGATAAAAGCCATCTCACAATGAAAGAAATCACCGAACAAGAAGCCCTCAGCAAGGCGGCCGCCTATTGCTCCTCGGCTGAACATTGCACCGCGGAAGTGGTGGCGAAGCTCGATGCCTGGGGCATCCCGGCTGAAGGGCAGGCCCGCATCCTGGCGCGACTCGTGCAGGAACACTACATCGACGAGGCCCGCTATGCCCGTTTCTACATCAATGACAAGTTTCGCTTCAACAAATGGGGACGCAACAAGATTATCCAAGGATTGAGAGCGAAGAAAATACCGGCCTCTGTCTATGCCGTCGAGCTGGAAGGCATTGACGAGGAGGACTATCTGGACATCCTCCGTTCCCTGCTGGAAGCCAAACGCAGGGATGTGAAGGCCCGCAACAGCTACGAACGCGACTGCAAGCTCATCCGTTTCGCCTTGGGCCGGGGCTATGAGATGGAGGCCATCCGCCGTTGCCTGTCTGTTTCCGATGAGTTCATGGATTGACACACTGCTCGACCTGGCCTTTCCCCGCCTGTGTCTGATGTGCGGGAAGAGGCTTGCTCCCGGCGAGCGCCATGTGTGCGCGACTTGTCTGGGCGCTCTCCCTCGCACGAACTTCCACTTGATTTCGGACAATCTGCTGGAGGAGCGTTTCCGCGGTGTCATCCCCGTCGAGCGCACGGCTGCGCTGTTTTTCTACCAGAAAGGCAATCCCTCGTGTGAGATTATCCATCGGTTGAAGTATGCCGGCAAGCCGGACATCGGAGTCTACTTTGGCGCGCTTTTGGCGCGTGAAGCCGCTCCTTCCGGATTTTTCCGCGACATTGACCTCCTGCTTCCAGTCCCGCTGTCGAGGAAGCGGATGCGCCGCCGCGGTTACAACCAGGCGGAGCAGATAGCCTGTGGCGTGTCGCAAGTGACGGGCATCCCTCTGTCGGCAGACAGCCTGGCGCGCCTGCACGACAACCCCACCCAGACTCGCCGGAATCGCCAGGAACGTTTGGCCAACACCGAAGGACTTTTCGGAGTGGAACATCCCGACCGGTTGCAGGGCAAACACATTCTCCTCATCGACGACGTCGTGACGACGGGTGCCACGCTCCGCGCCTGTGCCGAAGCTGTGTGTGCGTGTCCGGATGTGCGCATCAGCCTGCTGGCGTTGGGATGTACGGCAGGGTGAACCGGCCAAAGGCGTGTCGGTGCTGATACTCACCTGCTATCGTTGCTATACGATTCCGCTTTTGCCAGCCCTTAACTCCGCTCTTGCTTACCCTCCTTTCCGTCCCCGGCTACCCTCCTTTCCGTGGTCGGACGGAAAGGAGGGCTGGCAAAAGCCCGCATAAAGAGGGGTTTTGAGCACGAATGCGGAAAAGGTCTTGGACTTCGTGACGGCTGTAGCAGCTATTGGAATATGTGGTCGGGGAAAAGTATTTACTGTTGCCGATATTTTATAGAAAATCAGTATCTTTATGGCACGATAAAATTGAATGTCCTTTATGTGCTTAAATTCACTATGTAGGGACGCTCGGTTGGAGCGTCCGCTTGCCGTGTGGAACGGCTAAGGCTTTGCAAACAATAATGGCTTCCGGACGCTCCGACCGAGCGTCCCTACGAGTATATTGGGCATGATAGATGTGTTTGAGTGCATGTAGGATGTTTGCGGAATCTATAAACTGGCTCTAAAAATCGAATTCGTGACGGTGATAGCAGTAGCGATGTGGCTTGACTTGTCAGTTGACTATAAATATGAGACAGCCCGGCATGACAATAATCCGGACATTATGAGCATAAGAATCCTCGATCCGGCGTTTTTTAGCCTTCATCCTTGCGAGGCTTAATTAATGCAAAAAGGAAAAGCAAACAGTTGTCATTCAAACTATATGCCGTATATTTGCAAACCATATCAAAAAAACTCATTCAACGCATATATCAATCATGGAAACATTGGAAAAGCTTTTTGCCGAGAAATTGTTAAAGGTTAAGGCCATCAAGCTGCAGCCTGCCAATCCCTTCACTTGGGCTTCGGGTTGGAAGTCGCCCATTTATTGTGACAACCGCAAGACTCTGTCGTATCCTTCGTTGCGCAATTTCGTGAAGATTGAAATCTCACGTCTGATTTTGGAAAAGTTTGGCCAGGTGGAAGCCATTGCCGGCGTAGCCACCGGGGCTATCCCCCAAGGCGCGTTGGTGGCCGACGAATTGAACCTCCCGTTTGTCTACGTCCGTTCGAAACCGAAAGACCACGGATTGGAAAATCTGATTGAAGGCGAACTCCGTCCGGGCATGAAAGTGGTCGTTATCGAAGACTTGGTGTCGACCGGAGGAAGCAGCCTGAAAGCCGTGGAGGCTTTGCGTAAAAACGGTTGTGAGGTAATCGGCATGGTGGCTTCGTTCACCTACGGTTTTGACGTGGCTGTGAAGGCTTTCAAGGAGGCCAATGTGCAGCTGCTCACGCTGACCAACTATGAGGCTGTGTTGAAGACGGCTTTGGAGACTTCCTACATTGCTGAAGAGGATGTGGAGGTGTTGCAGGCATGGCGTAAAGACCCGGCCAACTGGAATGTGAAGTAAATGAGACTATCAAGATAAGATAAAGAGAACTGTCCGGGCAAGACTGACAACAAGCCCGGGTCGTTCTCTTTTTTATAAGTGGAAACTTCTATTTTTGTTTATGCAATATGTAGACGCGGATTCAGCGGATTATTTTTGTTATAAAACGCAACCTCCTGCGGAATCCCATAAATCTGCGCTGTCTGCGTCATCCGCGTCTAAAAAATAACCGGATTATTCATTTAATTCTTGCGACTTGCTTATCGCAGGTGGAACGCATGTAGATTTTTAAAAGAAACGTATGACTCAATTTGAAAGTGGAATCAAGATGATTCCATACAGCCAAGAGCAGGTCTATGGCAAACTTTCCGACCTCAACAATCTGGAAGCCGTCAAGGACCGCATACCAACAGACAAAGTGCAGGACCTTCAGTTTGATGCTGACACTGTGAGCTTCTCCGTGTCACCCGTCGGCCGCTTGTCGCTGCGCATTGTGAACCGCGAAGCGCCGAAGTGCATCAAGTTTGAAGCCGTCAATTCACCCCTGCCTTTCAACTTGTGGATTCAGCTGCTGCCCGTGACAGAAAACGAATGCAAGATGAAACTTACCATCAAGGCCGAAATCAACATGTTCCTCAAAGGCATGGTCTCCAAGCCGATGCAGGACGGACTGGAAAAGCTGGCCGACATGCTGGCAATCATACCGTATAATTAAATGAAGACTGAAGAATGAAGAACCACGTGCGGCATGAATTTTCTTTATTCTTCATTATTTATCCATCATTCATCATTTTATTATGAAACTCTGGGAGAAAAATTTTGAGATAAACAAAGAGATAGAGCGTTTTACGGTCGGGCGTGACCGCGAACTGGACCTCTATCTGGCCAAGTATGACGTCATGGGTTCTATGGCCCACATCACGATGCTTGAAAGCATTGGCCTGCTGACGCCCGACGAACTCCGCATGCTTCTGGCTGCACTGAAAGACATCTATGTCCAAGCCGAACGCGGCGAATTCACCATCGAGGACGGTATTGAAGACGTGCACTCACAAGTGGAACTGATGCTGACACGCCGCTTGGGCGATGTGGGCAAGAAAATCCATAGCGGACGCTCGCGCAACGACCAGGTGTTGCTCGACCTGAAGCTGTTCACGCGCGACCGCCTGAAAGGCATCGTGCGCTTGGTGGAACAGCTCTTCCACACGCTGCAAACGCAGAGCGAGACCTATAAGGACGTGCTCATGCCGGGATACACCCACTTGCAGATAGCCATGCCGTCGTCGTTCGGCCTGTGGTTCGGGGCCTATGCCGAGAGCCTGGTGGACGACATGATGTTCCTGCATGCCGCTTTCCGCCAATGCAACCGCAATCCGCTGGGTTCGGCCGCCGGCTACGGTTCGTCGTTCCCTCTTGACCGCACGATGACCACCCGCCTGCTGGGCTTTGAGTCGCTCAATTATAATGTGGTCTATGCCCAGATGGGGCGTGGCAAGATGGAGCGCAACGTCGCCTTCGCCTTGGCCAGCGTCGCCGGCACATTGGCCAAGCTGGCCTATGATGCCTGCTTGTTCAACAGCCAGAATTTCGGATTCGTGAAGCTGCCCAATGAATGTACCACAGGGTCCAGCATCATGCCTCACAAGAAAAACCCCGATGTCTTCGAACTGATACGTGCCAAGAGCAACAAGCTCCAGGCCTTGCCCCAGCAAATCATGATGATTATGAACAACCTGCCTTCGGGCTACTTCCGTGACCTGCAAATCATCAAGGAAGTGTTCCTGCCGGCCTTTGACGAGCTGGCCGATTGCTTGCAGATGGCCGACTACATCGTGGAGCGCATGGAAGTGAACCGCCACATCCTGGACGACGAGAAATACACGCCCATTTTCAGCGTGGAGAAGGTCAACCGCCTGGCCGCCTCGGGAGTGCCCTTCCGCGACGCTTACAAGCAGGTGGGGCTGGAGATAGAAGCCGGCCGCTTCGCCACCGACAAGCAGGTGCACCACACGCACGAAGGCAGCATCGGCAACCTGTGTACCGAAGAGATTGCCTTGCAGATGCAATCCGTTGTCGACCAGTTTCATTTCGAAAAAATCGAGCAGGCCGAACAAGCCCTGCTCGCCGTCAAACCCTAAGCAGAGGTCGGCAGGAGAGAAGTCTGCACATCGGCAGGAAGACGTATTTATTGTAAAAAACACGACTTCTTTTTTGCAGATTTCAAAAAATCCTATACCTTTGCAACCACATTCAAAAAAGGATGGCATGTTCGTTGCCGATACGGCATGCTTCTTGCGGAAATAGCTCAGTTGGTAGAGCACAACCTTGCCAAGGTTGGGGTCGCGAG